>ENA-ORXT01001857-ORXT01001857.1-marine-metagenome-genome-assembly--contig:-NODE-1857-length-26923-cov-7.523840_pt1 | contig 26923 bp, 28 predicted proteins | sample MGYA00237868_ERZ511482 | MGnify/ENA metagenome assembly ERZ511482
TGAACCCCAACAAAACAGAATCTATTCGTGAATTAGGCGCTGTGGACATTTCTCAGTTAAAGAAGATGGTCGGAACTTTAGGCGACAAGCTATGGGAAAATGAAACAGAGGGGAGAGAAAATGAGTTTGCAGTTTTCCATCATACCCAACACATCATATTTCGATTTCCTGATACATCGACTACTTGCATGAAAGTTCATGATAACCCAAGTTGGTTGATCTGGAAATCCTTTTTGTTACCAATCATGGAAAAAGCGGTTGCACCATATGCATACAAAAACGGTCAGTTCAAAGCAGTGATGCTTGCTAAATTGAAGGCTGGATATGCCATTGATATGCATAAAGATGGTCTGCCTGAATACTATTTTTTGCATAAAATTCATATCCCAATACAAACAAGTGAGCTAGTGAAATTTCATATCAGACCCAATGATTATTACTTAAAAGAAGGAATTGCCTATGAAGTCAATAATCTACTACCGCATTTTGTCACAAATAAAAGCCAAGAAGACAGAATTCACTTGGTATTTGAATATGTGGATGAATTATTATAGCTAATATTCATTGAAGTAGTGATAAAAGGATTAATATTATAGTATCATATAATAACAAGAAAACAATTTCCAATGTTAGATCAAAAAATAAAGAAAACTTGGCAAGACCCTGAAGTCAAAAAATTCAATAAATTAGACTTAGTAAAGGGTGGAGCAGCTCCGGATAGCCTTGAAAGTGGCGTATGCTACAAACCAGGTAGCTAACATAAAGCAGTTTTTCAATTCATTTCTTGTTAATACAGCGTATCGCCTTTCTTGTTTAGATGAGGGAAGGGAAGATGTATAATAGGCTTTTCTAAAAAGCTACATAGTTGATTCCAGCCAGAGTCTTGTTCCCAATTCACTATTAGTAGGTCCTTCGGTCTAGATATAAAATATTCTTTGACTTCATCGATGTGAGCTCTATAACGTTCAAGATGTGATTCTTCATTTTTTTCAACCTCAGAGGCTCCATACAACCAGTTCCTGTACAAATTATTAGTTCCTTCAAAAAAGTGTCTGCAGCTTTCCAACCATTTGTCCTCATCCCGCAGGGTCATAATAAATTTACTATTTGGGAAAGCAATATCTAGCTCTTCATAAAGTAAATACCATGGATTATCTAGACTTGCGTCAAAATCTTTGATGTACTCCAAATAAGGTTCGTAATTTTCATCTTTTAAATACTGCACACATTTTTCCAAGCCCCACTTCTCTTTCAAAACATCCAGTCCTCTATTACAATTATAGCCCAAGATCTTTAAGGCCAAGGCCAAAGAAGTTGTTCCAGTTTTATGGAAACCAATGCCAAAGACTTTTTGCTTGGTCATCGTCCGTCGTTGTTTTGTTCTGTGAATTCTGAATAGTATTCCTGCCAGAGACTACCAAATGAAAAATCCGGTTCCTCGGTTGTCCACGGCTTGGTGTATTCTAAATAGTGGATAATTTTTATTTTATTAGTGGGATCCTTTATTTTATCAATTTCCATTTTAGGGAAGACATTTAGTAGATAATTATAGCCCTGGTCCAAAAATTCAACCTTGCCTTCAAAATTCTCATTCAATAGATATTGATCAGAATGCTGTGTCTGGTTTTTGTGAAATACGATTGGGTTGATCATTTTTAACAGATCAGTATAAGTAGTACTAGATAGTACCTTAAAGTTGACCATCATGAAGCCACTGTTAAACGAGGGATAATATTCACCTACCTCCTTTAGATTTTTTATTTCACAAGGAATAAAGGATTGTTTTTCGCGTAGTTTTTTATTATGAGATAGGCTATCTGCTACAACTAAAAGTTCTTTTTCATAATTGGTTAAAAACAAATCGTACAAGTTGCCTATACATAACATATCACTGTCTAAAAAAAGAAGCTTGTCATATTGGTTTAATCTGAAAATTTCAAGGCTATAAAAATGCTTGGATTTCTTTGCCGCTACTGGCCAATAATTTGATAAAATCTCAAGACGTTCTAATAGGGTCTTATTTGGTTGCTCAAATCGTAAATTGGGGAACTGCAATAGGCTAGACTTTTCCTTTTCTTTTAGGTCAGATTCAAGAATTATAATGTCTCCATCAAATTCAGGATTGTTTTTCAAAAATGAATATAATAGCACCTGCGTTCCAGCTAGGAAGTTAGAATCAGTAACCGTGACAATTGCATATTTACTATTCACTTCACTTAATTTAGCATACCTTTAAATACATGTCAAAGTTATTAATAGTTTGCAAAGGCTCATCGGAATATGTTTGGTGTAATTAATTTAAAAGAAGAAATATTACCTGCTGGGCGTAAACAAGACTTTATTCAAATGAATGCAGGGATTCATCATATTAGTAATAAGCCTTTTATTCCTGTCGTGGAAAATGATCTTTTCATAGCACATGTATCAAATGAAAATGAAATCTTGGAGGATTCTAATGCCGTTCTTTTTTATAAAGGTCGAATCTTTAATCAGCTTGAATTATTAGTTGAGCTTGAATTGCAAGAAGGTACAACTTCTGCAGAAGTTCTTTTTAAATTACACATGGCTCATGGTAAAGACTTCATAAAATATGTTACAGGTGAATTTTCTATTTTAATTCTTAATAAGGAGTCTAAAGAAATCACTTTATTCAGAGATCCCTTGGGCGTCATTCCTATTTATTATGCTTTTGCAAATCAATGCTTTTATTTTAGCTCAGAGCTTCGTCGCATAGGTGCCATTTCATCCTTGTCCAAGATTGATTGGGACTTTATTCAAATCATTCTTTCTCATAAGGTGCCGCAAAACTATGACAAGACGTGGTTTAAACGCATTAAAAGATTGCCACCAGGGAATTGTTTGTTTATTGAAGAAGGATCCTTGACCATTTATAAGTATCATTATTTTCAATTAGTAAATACCTTTAATAAGGACCCTTTAGAAACAGTAATTAAAGAATTTCGCAGCAGATTAGAAGTGGCTGTAAATAGGCAGATAAATGAAGAAGAATCAGTTCATGCCCATTTTAGTGGTGGTCTAGATAGTTCAGGAATTGCCGCGCTAGCCTATGAGAATGCAAAGAATCGAGCCGTTCCATTTTACAGTTATGCTTGCGGATTAAGGGAAGATCAGCGAAATAATCCGTACGAGGTTCAAGACGAAAGGAAACTTCAGTTCTCGGTAGCAAAACACATTGGCATGCCCACTCCTGAGATTGTAAGCTTTAGTGATTCTATCAGCATGGAAGAATTGAACCTACCGATGATTCTTCCAAAGACCAATGACTTAAAAACTTACCTAAAAGAAACCTTAGTTAAAATTGCTAAAAGAAAAGGTAGAATCTTACTATCAGGCTTCGGGGGCGATGAATGTATTACTTGTAACCAATACCCAATTCATTTATCTAATGTATTTTGGAGTTTTAGATGGAGTCAGTTTTGGAAGGAGTCTAAAATGTATTCTTTGAAAAGGAAACTGATTTATATTTTAGAAGGCAAGAATATTTTTAATAAATTTTTTCGCTTAATTAAGCCGAGTTATAATTTCATTAATCTGGGTAAGAAAGATAACGGCCAAAAAGTACTTTTAAAAAATAGGGTTGGAAAAAATCTCAGAAAGAATATAAAGAAAAACAGCCTTAATGAAGAAATCATTTCTTACTTGGAATCTCCACATGTATCTTATCGAATTGAAAGCGAAAAGGAATATGCTTCCTATTATGGGGTTGACCTGCGATACCCATTTTTGGATATTGAACTAGTTAATTTCTTTTTATCCATTCCGTCTGAGTTTAAAATGCTTGACGGAGTAGGGCGAAAGTTGTATAGAAAGGCTATTCAAAAATGGATAGATTATGATCCTTTTTTGGAGGCATCAAAATCTAGGGTAGCAACTGTGCCTATACAACTATTGAGACAGAACAAAAGCATTGCAGAGCAATTATTAGATTATGATGGCGTTATGAATACCATGCCAGAAAAATTGAAAAACTTATTGAAAGAGATCCCAAAACCCAAAGAATATAATAGTAGACTTGACCAACATTTTCACCGATCCTATGTGCTACTTGCTGAAATAAGTTCATTCATAAAATCATATAGTCCAAGTAATTCAATACATGAGTGATATTACCAAAGGTGTCTTATACATTGTAACAGGACAGCGCTACACTGAAATGGCCTTAGCCTCTGCTGAATCTTTAAAAAGACATAATCCTAATTTAAAAGTACATCTCTTCACGGACCAAGAAATTGAAAGCAATGGGCCTATAGATAGCATTGGGATGATTGCAGATGCGCACCGTCGCTCTAAGGTCGATTACATGCACAAAAGTCCCTTTGAGCATACCCTATTTTTAGATGCAGATACCTTCGTTCTTGAGAACCTAGATGAGCTGTTTAATATTTTAGTACGTTTTGATATTGCTTTGTCACATGCACACAAACGCAACAAAACTAATTTACAAAAATGGCGAGAGGAAATTCCGCTAGCATTCCCACAAATGAATAGTGGAGTCATTTTATTTAGAAAAAATGAAAAGACTCTTCAGTTATTAAAAGACTGGCAAGTAGCCTTTCAGTCAACTGAATTTACAAGAGACCAAATTACCTTGAGAGAGTTATTGTGGTTAAGCGATCTAAAAATTCATATTCTCCCACCGGAGTATAATGTGAGATTCAAAAAATACATCGGACTCTGGACTGAGGAGGAGGCTAGCCCTAAAATTTTGCATTTTCTAGAATTTACAGAATTCTATACCTTTCTTCAAAACCGAAAAGAAGATTGATATTATCGTTTGCCTTTCGGATGAAGTGCTGGATATTTTTGGTCTGGCAGAGGTTTATTGAGAAAGGAACATAGTTGACCCCATTTGTCTTTTTCTTCAAGTGGTAGAATTAATAAATCATTTCGATTTTCGAAATACAATTCTACTTCTTTGTTGTGTGCTTTATATCGTTTAAGATATACCTCCGTATCATTTTTAGGATTTGATTTACCATAGAGCCAAAGACGGAATGGCGATGTAGTATCCCCAAAATATGCTTTAGAACTATTGATCCAAGCGGACTCTTCTCTTGTCGTCAGAATAAATTTACTGTTAGGAAATCGCTGGTCCAGAGCTTTGTAAATGGCAAACCATGGAAGATCATTAAAGCAGTCATAGGTTTCCGCAAATTCGAAAATGGTTTCATAGTCTTCTTTGAATAAAGCTTGCATCATATTCAATTCACCTAATTGTGCTCGTAACTCATTGGCGCCAAAACAACTCTTGTAACCCAAGATTTTAAGAGCCTTTCCAAGAGAACTAGTTCCTGTTTTGTGAAAACCTACGGCAAATATTTTCGACATAATTATTCTTATTCTTTATTTTCCTTTGAGTAATATTCTCAGTCGCTGCCGTAAATTTTGAGGTGGCAACATGGTGTTTTCATTCATTTGCGCCAAGCAATGTTGTAGCTTTTTACTCTTATATTTTAATGTTTCAACTTTTATAGAATTAGGAATAGGTCTTTGCCAATGATTGTAAAAATCCTTAGGTTTATCTTTTCCATATTCAAAACCAAATAGTTGCTTATCTATATCATAGCGTCTTCCTACAGCTTCCGCAAGTTCTGTGGAATAATAGTCCGTATAATGGCCATGTGAGGTTTTGTTATAATGTGGAATTTCTACTGGAGGAACATTATTGGTTTTTAATACTCTAGCGATGTCTTCACTAAAAGAAGAAAATGCTCCAATAAAATTTGGTAGTAAATTAGCTTCGGTATCTGTGATAAAAGTAAATTGAGATCTGAAATGCCGGTCTGATTTATGATCTGGAATATCACATACGGCTGTAGCAAAGTCTTTAAAACTTAGTTCAGATGAAAGTTTATTCCGTTTAAAAAAAGCAGAAGCTATTTTGTTTTTTTTCTGGAGGTAGCAAGAAAGTAATCTTTCCCATGGATTACGTACAAAAGCGACCTTATAAATTTTTGGATAGTTTTTGATTTCACTTGTTGGTATACTAGGTAGTCTAATTTGTTGTAGCTGTTTTTCTTCTTTTAGATTGTGTCCTAATAGACTAGCAGAGATCATTCGGATAGAAGTAATGGCAACTTTGGGAACTCTGAAGAAAAGTAGATTGTGTTTCTCTATGTAAATATTTCTATTGTCCTCATACCTGTTGTTTTCATATCGGAGATTGTTCATATTTATTACTTTTGCAGCGGAAATGTAATAAATTTAATTGACCTGTTTTTCCACCATCGATTGAGAAAAATCATATAATGGAAACCTAATAAAAAAATAATATATTAGAAGCCGATATATGTCCAGAGAAGAAATTGTACTTCCCTTAATCGAAGGCTTTCTGCTGAGCAAATATTATTGTTTAACTTAAAGGACACACTTTTTAGAATATTCCCGGACACAGTTTTTAGTATACTCCCGAATACTCCCTTTTTTTATAGAAATTTCATTACTTTTAGTAAATAGCATATCTCAAAACTATACCTCCTATTAACTGCAGATAATACAATAAATGTCTCATAACACAAATACGAACGAACAAAAGGATTTACTAAAAATAAGCCGCAACAATACACTAAATCATCCAAATAAAAGGAAGTGGATACCTCCAAAAACAATGATAAACTTAAATGCGGCGTCGGAAGTCGCATCGAAAGAATATTTTGATTCCGTCGAAACAACCGATGGACTCGGAAGGGAATTTGCCCCGAGCTAAATTTTAGAAATAATAGCTAATTAGGGAGTGACCTATTGCCACTGGCATCACTTCATCATCGTTCGGCTCCAAACCTAATTTATAACAAGCCCATCTCTTTCGATAGGCTAAGAAGCTTCGGTTGACGCATTTTCAGAGTCTCCTTTCTCTTTCCTATGCTCTCTCAATTCTTAACCCAATGCCATCCTTGTCTGCTATTTCCTTCTGAGTCAGTTTTAAGGATTCGTTTATTTAACTCGACCATAGGGAAGGGTTCTTCAGAATATCTAAGAACAATTTTCCTACTAACCCTAAAGATTTTTTGATGATGCTCGAAATGAAAAAATGTTAACACCATGCAAAGTTCATTTTAATCCACACTTGATCAGATCATCGCAGAGAAGAAGAACGGGGAAGAACACCATTATTTTTATATTCGTACCCTTTGGATTAAATTTTTTTTAACTTCAAGTATCAAAACTTATTCTCAACTATGAATAATGATTCAAGCATCCATATGAACGAATGCAACAAACGCTCATGGACTCCACCCCGAAAATTAATGGCACTAAACTCTTATGCACAACTTCAAGGCAAGGATTTCGCATTATCCGTTGAAGGCACTGTCACAACTGGTGGTACCCCTGGATATGACACCCCTGCTGGCCCATCGTAGATCAGCCCAGATAACTATTCATTCATATAACCTCTTCTTTTTTTAGTTGGAAGCTTATATTATTAAAGCCTGGTAGTTTGCATTGGGTGGGACAACTTAGCTAAATGCAACATGTCAATCATTAAGACCGCTTCTAATTATTGAGCCAACAAAAACAGGATGGTACATTTATTACTAGACCCTATACAAAACCTAAGGTTAGTTTTATGTATCTTGGACTATCCAATTTTGGTTGATCTATTATACAAAGAAAGGTTTTTAGGAGCACATTAAATTAGTATCTTATCATCGATTATCCTCTTAGCTAGACCTTCCTATTTATTAAATATTTAGATTCTTTATATATGGAGTTTGAGTTATTGGTCAAACTTTGTCGTATAGCAATTACAGATGAATCCTTCTCGGATGCTGATCTTGATATTTCATCCATAGATTGGGTTAAATTGAATCGACTGGCTGGGCGTAATAAAATCCGTGCCCTAACATATCTTGGTCTATCTAAAACACCTTTGCAAGAAAAGGTTCCAGATGTAGTTTTAGAGAAACTAAAATCTTATGCTTTCCATAAGGCTATGTCCAATCTAAATCAAACAAAGGAGTTACTCCGTATTCTGAAAATATTTGAATCCAATAATATAAGAGCGATTCCTTATAAAGGCGTCGTACTTGCTCAGGAAGCTTACAGTAATATTGCAGCTAGAGAATTCTCTGATCTTGACCTAATGGTCGCAAAGGAGGATTTGGAAAAAATTACAGAACTGCTATTGGTAGAAAATTATATACATAAAAATGAAATGGCTCCTATCTTATTGAAGCGATTTTTGAAAACGAACTGTGAATTTAATTTTGAATTTTATAATGGTGAAAAAAGAATCTACCACATAGAACCGCATTGGAGGGTCGGCCAAAAAATGCTTGAATTGGATATTGACTTGAATACACTTAATGAGTTTGTTTCGAAGAAAGATTTCTTCGGTCAAGAAATTGAAATATTCTCAGGAGATGGGCTTTTACTAACAACCTGCCTGCATCACTTTGGAAAAGAACAATATCTGGCACTAAAGCATGTGAGTGACATTGCAGCTATAGTCCATAAATTTCGTCCTGAAATTAACTGGTCTAGAATCCTGAAACTAAGTGATGAATTAAAGGTGAAGAATATCATCCTTTTTGGCCTTATGATTTCCAATCACATCTTTGATTTAAAATTGTCGAGGGAAATTACACAGGAAATTAAATCAGCAAATCTAGATTCAATATTAGAGGCTCAACTTATTAAACTAAGGAAAGAAAAATTTGACGAAAGTCGAGAACCAGTTTTATCTACCATGTGGTTTCAAGTTCGATTGAGGAACAGTTGGCTGACGAAATTCAAAATTATCTATTATCACTTCCAACAAGTCATTACACCGAATGATAGCGACTTTTCGAATGAAAATCTCAGTCGATGGCAATACTATCGCCTTTACTTTACCAAGCCGTTTAGGCTTTGGGGGAAGTATGTAAAATCTAGTTAAAATGACTAGGATAAATAAGAAAAGGGAAACATGTGAATAAATATGTTTCCCTTTTATATTTTTTGAAAGCTAAATTAGCAGCTTAGATATATCGATCGTTTCTATTCTTTTACAAACCTAAAAGTCAACGGCTGATTGTCAAGATTTAAATTTATGAAATATACACCTGGCTGGAGTAGCTCTATGTCGATCTGTTCCATGTGTTCACCACCAATTTTCCTCGAATTTTTAGTCAGGACGCTTTGTCCAATAATATCTACAATTGTGTAGTTTAATTCTGCAGAATTCTTCAGCGGAATTTTCAAGTTAATAAAGGAAGAAGCTGGATTAGGAATCATTGTTAACATTCCATCTAGCGCTTCTGGAATTTCTGTAGATGAAGGTCCTTCTCCGATCAGCTGAAATGAAAATTCACCAGGAATATCTGAAATAAGTCTGGTTGAAATTCTCATGATATAATCAGTGGGTGTGTCTGCAAACAAACCTAAAGTATCTGAAATTATTGAAGTTGTGAGACCATTTAAATTGAGACAATTATCTAAGAAAATAAGAGTGTCTGTAGGCGTAGAACAATTCTCCCATACATCTACAAAAAAGGATGCTTCATTTGTAATTGCGACTAGGTTCATTGTTAAATTCTGAATGCCATTATTATTAAAACTATACCATACTTCTGCAAATTCCCCTCCATCTTGATTGGTGAGACAAGGAGGAAAGGTGAAGTTATAAATATCAAAAGTAGCGGCACTGGTTGTTCCCTCTACTGCAAGTGTGCTGCCTGGTTCCAAAATTTCAATAGCTTCTGCGTTTTCACATAAATCATTGGCTGGAGGCTCTGGTGCATCTTCTCTGATTAATTCAAAAGAACCATTCCCAGTCGTTCCTCCAATGCCACCGAGTCTTAATAAATAGTTAAGACCTTCTTCTACTTCAAAAACATGGAGGAAGTAAACTCAGTACAACCTGGTCCATCGTTGTTACAACCATATAAGTCAGCACTTGATAAATTGGCACAATCTGTATCAGGGCCATAGACGCCCATTATTGTATCAAAAAAAGCAGACCCACAGGTTGAACAAAAAACTGTTCCAGAAAAGTTAGGTGTAAAGCTATACCAGATATCAGATTGAATGGTGAAGTCGTTAAACAGGAAACAATCACTGGTAATATCATCATGAATTGGTCCATCTGTTACTGCCCCGAAAGAGTCGAAAATATAACCGGAGCCTATAGTAATGGCTACTGCTTCATTGCAAAAATCATTAACTACTGTTGGTACAAATTGACCAACACTAAAAGTTCCTTGACCCTCAAGTCCTGGGGGCATTTCTCCATACCCTCCTATTCTTAAAAGGTAGCTCTCACCCGCAACTGTGGCAAAAATCATTTCAGAAGTGCTTGCTCCACAATTGGCTCCATCTTCATTGCAGCTAAGTAAGTCTTCATCTGCAGGTGGACAATTACTGCCTGGATTATAGACGGCAATCTTTGTGTCAAAGTCTGCAGTTCCACAGGTGCTGAATAGAGCATTTCCCGAAAAGGAGGCTGTATATAAATACCAAACATCATTGTAAATAGAATCAATTTCAGGTTCTGTATTACTAGGACAAGGAGAGTCGGTGTGAAGTGGCCCATCAGTCGTGGTTCCTAGGGTAATAAAATCTAAGTCTTCAACTTCTCCTATTGCTATTGCATCAGCACAGAAGTCATTGGCAACCTGACTTGTAAGTTGCAAGCTTAAGACAAGTAAAGTTATTGTGTAAATTATTTTGGGTATTTTTTACATTTAAAATAAAAATAATTATTTATCTACTAAAATTCTTCTTCTTTTAATTGACTTGATGCCAATATGTTTTACAACTTAATAAATTAAGATATTGACTTATCAAATCCTTGAGGCAAGTCACTTTTTTCGTGAAAATTTATCCTACCATTCATATTAACTGACTAGGATTCGGCGAATTAAAGGATTTCCGGAGGATGAATTTACCAGAAAAATCAAATTCGTTCATTCTTGTTCACTAATCTTAAAAGATGAGATTTTCGGATGGTGTTTGATGAATCATGTAGCCATCCTCCACCCATCAATTCCTTATTTCTTGCAATTAATCTGCAAGATCAATATGTTCAGGACATTTATCTTTTCTCAAGGATATTTGACAAATTTTAAAAATAAAAATTTTTAATTGATTGAATTCTTTATCCACGAATCTGTATCTTATTGTTGCGTTGCGAATCATCAATAACACAACCAACAACTTTTAATCTGACCTTTAATTTAATGAAAGGAGAATAATACTAATAATCTTAATTTTTATAGGTTACAAGTCTTTAGTATTCTCGCAAAGTATGGTGGACACCTTAACAAGTGATTTGACTGAATTTGTAAACCAGAAAGAGTTTATTGGATTGGCCGTTGGGATAGTAGATCAGGACGGGTTGATTTATTCAAGGGGCTTTTGGTATGCAGATGAAGATGAAAAAAGCTGTACACGATTCACACACCACAGCCCATTGCTACTACATCAAGGTATTTCAATCAACTAAACATTGATCGGTGTTGCATTAATGAAGGCTTAGGAATTAGGAGCTTTAGATCTGGATGATGATATCAATACCTATTTACCCTTTCCCATTATCAATCCTTATTACCCAGATAAAAAAATCTCCATCAGACATTTAGCAGCGCATACTGGAACATTGAAGGAACCTAAATATTTACAGACCTATATCTTTAAAGAACCATTGCCAATACTTCACGAGGACTTAGAAAATGGGAAGCTGAAAAGGCAGGCAAGATCTGATGTAAAGGAGCGAAATAAGAAAGCAACCAAAGAGATTGATCGGATATCCATCATTGAATTTATAAAGGAGCGTTTTCATCCAACAGGAAAATATTATAAGAAGAAAAATTTTGTCAAGGCAGTTCCTGGAAAAGAATATTACTATACCAACGAAGGAGCAGCTTTAGCAGCTTATATAATTGAAGTAGCAATGAAAACTAATTTTATAAAATTTACGGAGCAGTATATTATAAATCCATTGCAGATGGAAAATAGCAGTTGGGATCATAAATCATTGACAAAAGTCGATGATGAAAGTCGATCTAAACTTTATTATTTTGGTCAGGAAATCCGGCGATTTGAAGACATTACTTATCCGGATGGAGAATTTGTAACCAATGTATCTGATTTTAGTAAATACATGATTGCGATGATTAATGGATATGCTGGTAAGGACAATATAGCCTTGTATATGGCTACTTTTTTCAAGGACATAAGTCAAGATACAAAAGAAGCTCATAAACTAATGGCAGAGGTTTATCAGAAAGTGGATAATGAGAACTATTCAAATTTCTATTTGAGCAAACTAGAATAAGAATTTGTTGAACCATTCACCCATCTATTAATCCAAGCATCCAATCACTAAATATTTTTGGACTAGGATGTGGCGAATTAAATAATTATCCGAGGGTGGATTTATCTGATAAATGCAACTAGTCATTCTTTAATCTCTCCATCCTAGTCCATCCTCCAGTCATCAATTTAAATCCTTCCATCCTAGTCCAAAATTTCACTTGCATAAAATACCAAATATTGGTATATTGGTTTTAAATTGAAACGATGTCTAAAAATACTTCGGTCACCTTAGGAGAACATTTCGAAAAAATAATAGAGCGTAGCATTGAGTCAGGAAGATATTCCTCAGCTAGTGAAGTAATAAGAGCTGGTCTAAGAATGGTTGATGAAAGGGAACAAAAAGTGAACCTTCTTCGTGAAGCAATAGAGGCTGGCGAGCGAAGTGGATATGTCAAGAATTTTGATCCTGTAAAACATTTAGCAGAGTTGAATAGAAAACATGGTAAATAATGTTACCTTTTGAACTAAGCAAATTAGCTTTAAAAGATATAAATTCTCTTTGGGAATATACTGCCAATCATTGGTCAGCTTTTCAGGCAGATAATTACTATAAGGAAATTTTTAAAGCCATTGATTTAATTTGTAGTAATCCTGAAGGGGGAAAATCAATTGCAGAAGTAAAGATGGAGCACAGAGCAATATTTGTAAAATCTCATATGATAATTTACAAAATTCAAACTGATAAAATTTTAATCGATCGTATACTGCATCAAAGAATGGATATTGAGAGTCAGTTGTAAGAATAAAAGTTCAAGATCGAAATAGCCTCAGTTATCAATTGAGGCCTACAAGTTTCAGTGTAATTCAATAGACTGATTAGATAATGATGACTTGATGGGTTAGTTAAAGCTCAACCTAATAAAAGGATTAAACCCAACACTTGCTTTCTTCAGAAAGTTTGGTCTGGGTTTAATCCTTTTTATTTATAAAAAAGTGCTAATGAGACATTATGACTGTCGTCGTATTTTTAAATCCATCCTCATCTTTCAGAAGAACAAAGAATGATCCTGAACTCAGATTGAATTTTTGATTAATATCAGAAGTATTCTTCAATTGAGAATTATGTAACAATTTTCCTTGGACGTTGAAGATAGAAAGATTGTATTCTTTAGTAGGGTTAAGATTTTTAATGTTTAAATTGAGAATTCTACCACTTTCATTAAACCATGTTGTGTTCCAGTAAGTGTATTCAATGTTTTCAATAGCAACAGTTGTACTCCAAAAGTTTAGTTGCTTACTATCATTTATGAGTGCTTGAGCTTCATCGTCCCAGTCTTGGTTGATTCGGCAGGTGTTATTGCCATCTTCATCATATTCATAAAGGTCAGTAAAGCTAAGAGCTCCTTCAGGAATGTTTTCATCATAATCATATCGTGTTCTAGACTGTAACAAACCATCTAGATACATGTATTCATACCAGAAGTTTAAACTAAAATTTCCTATAGTTTCATCATACTGTGTCCACCATCTTTCTAATGTTCGATTTCCATCTGCATTATATTCATAGCTTCTTGCGACTATATATTGCGGTGGATCGATGGTTGTTGCAATTCTAACTAGGCTGTCAAGTAAACCATTTTCATAATAGAGCTCTTGCTTGAAAGAATTGGCCAAGATCCATTCTCCAGCGTCATCCGGAGTAAAAACAAATGAGGCTTGAAAATCTCCTTCAGGCGTATAGTCCAAGTATTCAAATTTAATATCTTTTTCTAGTTGGAAAGTTTCTGTGCTATATTCAAGAAGCTCAATCACCGCAGAATTACCATCCGCATCATAGGTGTAGTTTCTAACTCTGAAAAGTAACCAATCATCAATATCTTCGAGGTAAAGTGATTCTTGATATTTTAGTAGATCACCATCGGCATTATAAAACCATTCGTCTCTATTGTTAAGCGCTCGCACACCATCTTCATCATAGATGTAACGGTCTCTTGAAATATCATCCGTTCCTGTGTCATTAAAGATATATGCAGAAGAGATTTCCCAAGCAGGTTCAACCCATTGTAACGAATGAAATGAATCTAGGGCTGGTTCACTTTGAGCAAAAGATTGGAGTGAAAAAATTAAAAGGAAAATTGTAGGTAGAATTTTAATCATAATTCTTAAGTTTTAGATTTTTGAATTTCTAAATATTAAGATAGTTTAAACTCAGGCCTGAAACGAATCCGTAAATTTAATTTTTTTGTTAAGAGAATTAATAGATCATACATCTACGGACGATTTTTTGCACTACACTTGCCAAAACCTCAACAACAAAGTCTCAATCGCCAAGAACACCAAAGCCAAAATCAAGAAGGTGCGCCATAAGGCTTTTCCTTTATCATTCTGCTTGATCAGTGATCCGATATCAGCTGTGAGGAAATTGTCAAAGATCTCATATTGACCCTCATACTTTTCCTTGAGCTCTGGAATACTCAGGAAGTTTAGTTTAGATTCTGTGCGATCGTAGTTAAATGCGTAGCGATCTAGAATGGTATCGTTGATGGACAGGTCGTAGTAACCTGCCTCTTGAATCATATCATTAAAGTCAATGACCGTTTTACTCCCCATACGCGTCTGGCCGGGAATAAATTCTGACGGTCCTGTTATCTTAAAAATGGCCTCATTGCCTTGAGTCATATTATTAACGGAAGCGAGATTGTCGGCTCCGATGGTATAGGCGATCGGCTTGCGCTCTCCAGAGGAAAGTGCCATCTTATAGGTCATAGGCACAAATACTTCCGCGATCTTCACCAAGTCATTGTAACTGTCCGACAATGGAGCCGCACAGACGAAGATCAAGCCTTCACCCTTCTGATATTTTTGTAGGAAAGACGAACCGTCCCTGTAGTTCAATAAGCTCTGGCCACCTCGACTTGTAAAATTGGAGAAGAGGAAATTTCCAGTGGTAGCCGGTAGTTTTAAATTGCGATCGATGCGTTCATAAACTTCAGAGAAAATAAAATCAGAAGTGTTGATTTTAAAAACTTCTCGAGACTCATCGGAAAATGATTCTATGCTATTGCAGGCCAACTTACTAAATAATTGATTGTAAGAAGTGATGTCTGAATTTCGACCCGGGAAGACAACCAAGTTTCCACCCGCCAAAACATATTTCTCCAACTCACTCGCTAATCCCGAACTGATATTATTCATATCGTTAAGAATGATCAAATCCTTCTCCTTAAATTTGTTGTACTGAAGATTAGAACTGGATTGATTGTCTAGGTTAAAGTTGGGAAGACCCTTCATCAATGCCGTGACGAATTTATTGCCACCGCCCTCATTGATGCTTAAAAGATCAACTTTTTCATTAAGGTCCAGGGTGAGTAAATAAGAATCGTCAAATTGAATCGGGTAGTCCTCAATCTGTACTTCAATGTTCTGATATCCATCTTTTATAAATACCAATTCGATGGTGTCACTTACACTGCTATTGGCCGCAATGTCAAAATTTCCGACGGGCTTGGTCTGGCCATTTTCTTTTACGAAAAGTCTGACTTCTTCTTTATCCTCATTTCCGTAATTGGTCAATTCCACCACTAGCCGATTGGTCTGGCCCTTGATCGCTACTGGGCTCACGGTCCAGACACTATCAATGGAAATGTTGTTTTCTTGTATGGATTGAAAAGGCATCAATTTGATGAAAATCGAGGTGTCGATATCTGTCGGTAAGTTGCTGATATTTTGCTGAAAATCAGAAAGCAGATAAATGTTTTTATTTCCTTCTTCAAGATCGAGTAAACTGATCTGTCGATTCAAGATACTTTCAATCTGATTGACCTCTGGGGTAATTTCTATTTCATCTATTTGCAACAGCGCATCATCTCTATTCAACCATCTCTGCTGGGCACCATTCATCTGGTGGGTAATGACTTGAAAGTGATCGGTCTCACCATAGGTTTCAATGATCTGTCTTGCGGTAGACTTGGCTTTATCGAAGAGTGGTACGTCCTCACTCAGTGAACGCATCGAGAAACTGTTGTCTACAAAAAGGCTGATGTAGTTTTCTTCCTGGCGATCAAGTTTTTTATCAGACAAATAGGGCTGCGCAAAAGCCAAGATCAAAGCAGCTAAGGCTAATAATCGAGACAACAAGACCAATAGATTTCTCAATCTACTTCGATTGCTTGTTTCATCTTTAACCTCTTTTAAGAACTTTACATTGGTAAAGTATACTTTCTTAAATCTTCTGAAATAAAAGAGATGAATGATGATAGGGATAGCAAGCAGCAACAAGGCCCACAAAAATCCTGGAAAAATAAACTGCATAGGCTGCAAAAATAAGATTAAATGCTTCATATAAACTAATTTGCAAGACTTGCTATTGTTTCTTTTTCCTAAAATTTAAGAACGATTTTTAGGAAACCATCCATTCACATGAGGTGTTAATACAGACTATGGAGATATTTAAGGAAAATAGCTTTGAGGGAGAATGGAGCCTGTTTTTGGACAGAGATGGGTGCATAAATCGCCGGATTGTCGATGATTATGTGAAATCTGTGTCAGAATTCCACTTTCTGCCGGGAGCTTTGGATGCGATGGTTGTCTTCGGATCCATTTTTAAATATGTACTTGTGGTTACCAATCAACAAGGCATTGGTAAGCAATTAATGACCCATGCAGACCTCGCACAGGTGCATTCTCACATGGATGAGAAGGTCACAGAAGCAGGCGGCCGCATCGATCAAATCTACTATTGTCCGCATCTTGCACTCTATGATCCCTCCTGCAGGAAACCCAATCCCGGAATGGCGATTCAAGCTTTAGATCAATTTCCTGAGTTGAATTACCGCAAATGCATCATGATTGGTGATTCTGGATCGGATATTGAATTTGGAGCTAGACTGGGGATGTATACGGTCTTTGTTGATGAAGAACGCAAATCAGTGAATTATTTTGGTGCCGATTGCGTAGTATCTAATATTAAGGAGTTTTCAGACCATTTAATCGGAGAATAATAGTTGTAAAGACCATTTTGCTGATTATTTTTGCCCAAACTTCCATTTTTAACCTTAAAAACTGAGCCTTGAAGAATTTATTTATCTTACTTTTCTGCTTTTCAGCAAATATATTGTCTGCTCAGGAGAACCATTTCTTAGTAGAATTAGAGCCAAGATCTCCTGAAGTAGAAGATTTAATTCAATCTTATGAAGGTACCCCAGTGGTCCCAATCATGGCTTCCAATCTTAAAGGCGAGCAAGTCGGTGTTCTTGACCAAAAAGGTAAGATTGTCATCCTATGGTTCTGGAGTTTAAATTGCCAAACTTGTCTGGAGAAAATTCCCACACTAAATAAGTTACAAAATGACTTTCCTAATCTAAAGATCATCTCTTATACAGATGGTACCAAGGAGGAAATGCAAGCCTTTGCAGCTAATAATCAACTAGATTTTGAAGTAATTCCGAATGCTGGTATGATTGCTGAAGGTCCATATAGTGGCGAATTAGGTTACCCCAAAATGTTTGTTGTTGATCAGAAGCAGATCATCCGGTGGGTATTTCCTAGCAAGGATTTCCTTTCGCCGAAATTTGATTTATACAACATTGTCAATACCCTATATCTACAATTGAATTCCTAGATGAGAAAAAACATCAGCACCGGGACTGCTTGGGAACCGATCGTAGGATATAGTCGTGCCGTAGTCGTCGGTAATGTCATGGAAATTGCCGGAACCACGGCAAGTAAAGGGAGTGAAGTTTTATTTCCCGGCGATGCAGCCAAACAAGCGGAGTATATATTATCACTCATGGAGAAGGTATTAAATGAGGAAGGATTTAGCCTAGAAGATGTGGTGCGGACAAGGGTGTATTTAATAAATATCGAAGACTGGAAAACAGTCGGAGCGGTGCATGGTCAGTTTTTCGGAAACATAAGACCGGCGAGTATGATGGTAGGAGTGAACGCTTTTGTTGTTCCAGAAATGTTGGTTGAAATTGAAGCCACAGCCATCCGGACCGAAACCAAAGGTCCCATGTTAACTTAAGCAGAAATAAATCCAAGCCCATCAAGCAATATTCAATCAAAGAAATCTATTACACAATCCAGGGGGAAGGTTTTCACTCTGGAAGGCCTGCCGTATTCTGCCGGTTTAGTGGTTGCAATCTTTGGAATGGTAAGGAAGAAGATCGGGCGACTGCCATTTGTAATTTTTGTGATACAGAATTTGTAGGAACAGATGGAGTGAACGGCGGAAAATATTCTGCAGAAGAATTGGTCATTCAGATCAAGTCTCTTTTTCCTGGCGAGCAATGTTTTGTGGTCTGTACTGGAGGGGAACCTGGCTTGCAGATGGATGCCGAACTAGTGCAAGCGATGCATGAAAGTCAGATTGAAATTGCCATAGAAACTAATGGAACGGTGGCCTTGCCAGCAGGCATCGATTGGGTGACTGTAAGTCCTAAAGCTGATACTGAAATCATTACCAAGAAGGGTCATGAATTGAAAATTGTATATCCGCAGGATGGGGTAGACCCTGTAAGTTTTGAAAAGATGGACTTTGACCACTTTTTTGTACAGCCAATGGAATCAGAAGCTTGGGAAGAAAATACGCGTAAGACCCTTACATTTGCGCAAGCGAATCCAAAGTGGAGATTGAGCATACAGAGCCATAAATATCTCAACATACCCTAAGCTACTCTTCTAGATCAAATAATTTTCTAGATCAAACAAGCCCCAAAAAATAAAGCCTGGACCCGAGGGTCCAAGCTCCAAAAATTGTTGTGACTTATTCTTATATGTCTTTTCTAAGTGCTGTGGTCCTAAACGGAGTTCCAGCTCTTCTTTCATAGGGAAAAATATTCATAACCTGTCCAGAAACAATGACTTTAAGCCCTTCTTCCTGAAATTCTGTAGGTACATCACAGGGTTGCCATCTCCTACTTTCAGTCGTGAACATGTACTGATCTAAGATCTTTGTAATCGTTGCCTTTTCTTCGGTAACTTCCTTTGTTACCTCTCTGTCTTCATAGCAAGGTTCATCTGTTGATTTCTCTTGCATTTCTGTTACTTTATCTTCGCTTTGATCTTGGTTAGTTACGTTTAACTGTTTCTTTTGACTGCAAGATAATACAGTAGTCACTAAAAACATATATAAAAAAATAAATTTATTCATCATTTAGATATTTAGATACTAAGGATTGAAAATAGTGCACTCCTTTTTCTCTTTTGGCGGAGAATCTTCCAGAGTTATAAAATCTTGAATGGATGCCTTTATGCACCTCTTCCACCACAAATTCATCTTCTCTTTCAGTCTTTTCGGCCAGTTTCGTAGCCTCCATTAATTCAAAAATCTCCTGGTCCCAAACATAATAAATAAACTTCACCCGAGTTCGTTCTGGGGTGATTGGTTTGACCACATTATATTGTATTCCCCAAGGGTAGCAATTTATCATAAAATTGGGAAAGGCCCAAAAGTAAAAAGCGGTCACATCCCGACCTGCGTACGGATGATCGTCGGGTAAATCAAATTTCACAGCACCGCCATCTGAAAAACCCGTCTGTAATACAACGTGGTCAAATACTTCGGTGGTATACTTGCCGTAATCAATCAGGCTGTTCAAGGTGTTATGAACAAATGGAATATGAAATCCTTCTAGATAATTATCGAGGTAAAGCGCCCAATGTGCATTGACGATATAGTCTTCATTGTACTCCGTTGCAGATCGAAATTCATTGAAGGGTAAAAATCCAAGGTACTTATCAAAGACCTCAGCTATCTGACTAAATTCATGCTTGGGATTGACCGAAGAGAATAGACAATTACGCCATTCAGCCAACGGCACTTCAGATAAATGATCACAGGGCCGAGGGAAATCTTCGACCTCTTTAAACTCTGGCATGTGTTCCATCTGACCTTCCATATTAAATCGTCGCCCGTGGTAGGCGCAGGTCATTTTTTTATAGGATCCCGGATTCTGAACCAGTTTAAAACCGCGATGAGTACAGATGTTGGGGTAGCACTTGAGCTGGTCCTTTTGCTCAACCAAGAGCAGTGGTTCATCCAAGTATTTTTCTAGGAGGGTAAAGGGAAAAACATTGTTGTTACCTGAGAGCATTTCTCTTGCATCCCCTATGTAGTTCCACGCTTTCGCAAATATCTTTTCCTTGCAGGCTTCCCATACTTGTGGATCGCTGTAGAAGGATTTATCAATCGTCTCGGCGTATCGTATGTCTTCATTTATTTTGAAACTCGGCATAACTTAAAGCTAAGATATAATTTCGACTCTTACCTTATGAAGGGATAGCGTGTTCTGTTTTGATTCAGATTGGCTTATTCTATTTTCACAAAGCGCTCTACCTTGTTTCCCACTAATCTAATTTCTTGTTCTTTTTTAAGAGAATAGCGATTCCTTTTTACAATTTTTCTTCTACTGATTCCTCTCAATACCAAAAGTAATTTTTCATAGCTAATTTGATATCCTTTCTTTGTTTTTGGATGCTCAAAGGTGCCCTTTGTTAAACGCTTGAAATATAATGACAAACTGTCTGCTTCCCACGTGGGCTAAAAAATCTAAATCTATTTCTGTAAATTCTAACTTTTATAACAATGACAAACTGTCCACTATTTCAGGACAACACAATTCGGAAATCGAATAAATATCAAGTATCAATAAAAAGCTGTAAATGAATTTTTGTTATCCATAAAAAGCAAAGCGTGTTGTCAGACGCATTGTTTTTTTTTGCCGCCCACAATATATTCCCACCAATTATGAAGTGAATTATATTATTTAATAAGATCAATTTTCAATGGAGTATATTGCAAACAATAACTCCATCTGAAGTTATGAAAAATCGTCTTTAAGTCTTCTTTTTACTGTGTTTTATAACACAGTAATGTCCCCGTATTTCTTGACTCTGTCACCATTGTTCAGATATGTCATATAGTAAACGTAAACACCTTGACTTACAGATTTATTATTATATCGTCCATTCCAATTCATAGTAGGGTCATCGGAATAAAATAAGAGATTACCCCATCGGTCAAATATGGACATTTCATATTCATCCGAAATATCACAATTGCTATTCTTCATCGGTCCGAATTTTGAATTTTCAGAGCCTCTGTCTTGTAAGGAAATAACATTAGGTAGATAAACATTACATAAATAGGTAAGATTAATATCAAAGGTGCGACTACACATATTTTCGTCAACTATTGTATAGCTTAATGTGTCGATAAATCCATTTGAGAGGATAGTAGTAGTATTGCAAGTACTACAGCTCACTAAATCGGATGGCTCCCAGAGAATACTATGATTATCACCTATGGGTATGGTTATCTCATATTCTTCATCAAAATAAAGTTCTAAAGAATTTTGAATTGGCGGCATAGGAATGGGATCAAATGATTCAATGTTAATTATATAAATGGAGTCACAGCCAGAATTATTTAGAAAATATAAAGTATCGCTCCCAGGTTCTAAATAGACCTTATCTCTTATAGTTAAAGGCTCATCACCACACTTCATATACTCTTCGATTTCAATAAAATCAGATTCTAATGTTATCATAACTTCCACAATTGAATCGCATCCTGTAGCATTCTCAAGCACCACTGATCCTTCTAATCTATTTTGGTCAAATATTTCTGTCCCTATCAAGAATTCAATATCATCACCTTCACAAATACTCTCTTGATAAACAGAGCTTGTGGATGCTGCAAAAACTAAATCAATAAAGACTATAGAATCGCATCCTTCTGATGAAATTAACGTTTCATCACCGATGGGGTTGTTTTCATTATACGTTACATTACCAACCGTAATTTCAAAGCCATCACTTATACAACCGGTATAATTTAAGAGATTAGTTATTGAATCCCTAATTGACAATTTTGTTATGATTATGGAATCGCAAAAGTTAGCTGCAATTAATGTGTCGAGGTAGGTGCCTTCCATACTTACTTGCTCCCCAGAAGGTAGCATGTAAGTTTCACCTGGGCATAATGCTATTTCATTGGGAGGATTTTGATTTCCAGCAATACTGCAACCCAAAGCAAAAATGTTACAAGTAAATCTATCGTTTTTATTGTTTACTTCATCTCCAAAACTTATACTTCCTGCACCTCCTCCACAAAAAATACCTATATCCCCAAATATTAAATCATTTGTCAATGAGTCGATAACTGCTGTAGGTCTGCCTAAATTATCTACCGCTAAAACCGTAAAGCCAGTTGGAGGACCAGAGGTAATTACACCTTGATATGTACCTCCTTGGTTAAAAGAAGATACATCTCCAAAAGGACCATCAAAAATATTAAGCCCTACATTTAGACCAGTTGATGAATTAGGATTTTCATTTTCGTTTTCAATATTATATCCCCATAGATCTGCCTCTTCTTGTGTAGCGATTACTAGATTAGTAGGGCATAATAACGACCATTCTCTTATAGAGGTTAGAAGATTATCAGAAAGAGAAGTCATTTCTATGTTATTATTGAACGTCAAAGTGTCGACTCCAAAATTTCCTACAAACATTACATCACACTCCTCATCATTAATATAATCTACGGTAATACTTTCTCTTAAAACGTTCAATTCTAAAGGGCATTGTACGGTTCCATTGATTCCAAAATTATCATTGTTTAACAATTTTCGTCTAAGATAATTTTCCATTAGATCACCATCAAGGTTATAACCGCATGAAGCAAATGGGTCATTAGAAATACAATAATCATTCTCAGGCAAATAACAAATCACGATCGTTCCATCTTCACATTCACAATCGACAGCTTGAGCGGAAACCATTGAACAAAACAGAAATGAAATACCTAAAAAAATCCATCTGTTGCGGGAATTTTTCATATTTATTAGTTTTTTTTAAAGATGAAATACTTTATAGGCTTAGGTGATATGCTTATATTAAAAGTCTATAGAGATTCAATCTTATTTAATCTTAATCAATGCCTTTTTTAGATCACTACATAATCAGTTTTTCGCAGTAATGATTAAAGTCTCATACGGAAACCAACATCTAAGTTAAGGCTTGATGGACGGATAAAAATTTCGTCATTAGCTGTCCAATCTGTCAAATGCCGTCTATAAGTGAAGCCCCAGTTAAAACTAAAATTTTGATTCATATAATTTTCAAATCTAAGTCCTAAGATAGCTACCGATGATAATGACTTTTTATTTAAAAAGTTGCTATTAGACAGCTCAATAATTGCCAAATTTGAATCTATGTACTTTCCTCTATTCTGCCGTCTCGTCATTCCAAATCCACTTAAAGCAATTAGATTAAAATCGTTTTTCGAAAACAAAAGATAGGAAAATCTTAATGAAGCTTCTGAAATACGATACTGATTATTCTCTCGAATTGTACGCTTTTGAATTTCACTCGTAGATCTTGTTCCGAACGTTGTAAGTGAATTTCCAGAGAACTCATTAATAGTTGTGTAAAGTGGCACGTTTTCTTGAATAATTTGAAATGTATCACATTGTGTGTACTCAATTCGTTCACGTGATAAATGATGTTCTAAAGCTCCATGCACTGCAAATCGTTCTGTTAATTGGTAAGAGATATTTAGACCTAGTGAATAGCCAAATCTTTTTGACCTTGCTTGATTTAAAATTTTGCTATATTCTTGAATACTTGAATTTGCTCCATAATCAATTAAATTCAGTCCAGATGTTATTCCTAAAATCCATTTTGAAGGAACTGAGATGCTCAATAATTTATCTGCCATCTTATATTGAGGAAGCCTTAGATAATCCGCTTCATGGTTAACCTGTGAAACAGACAATGGCAATTTGTCCAAATGCTTTGTCAACACATTATAAAATTCTTTAGTCCCAGACTCTACAATATCTGTGACAAAGGGTTTTGTAGGACCAATTATATTTGATTCTCGAGCACTGAGATTACTAATTTGCTTATCCTCTTCTTTTACAGTGTGGCTTGTCCAATGCTTTTTGGTTGTTAAAGGCAAACTTACAATGTTAATTTGAACGGGTTCAATTTGTGGATCTACAGCATATATTGATTTATTAGTCTTTCCAAGTACTGTATATTCATCTAATTTTAAATCTGTAAAATTATTATGTGATTTAGTTGTTATAGCTGATCCAGAATTATTACTTTCTTGTTTATCAACCATTACAAGAGATTCTTTAGAGGCGTTTTCAATAGATGATACTACACTCATATTTGCTAGTGTAGTATCAGGATTATTTTTCACCTTATTACACCTATAAAATATAGCGAAAATCACAATTCCGAGCACTAAACCGAGTATATATATAAAGCTTTTTCGCTTTGATTTCTCAATTGGACGATTAATCCCAGATTCCATTTCAGCCCAACTAAAACCTGCTGGCACCTTTAGGTCCTGCTGTAATTTACCTTTGATTATATCTTCCAATTTTTTATTATCCATATTAAATCGAATTTATTAAAGCTTTTAGTTCCTCACTTTCTTCTAATTGTTTATTTATTCTGTTTCTCAACCAGCCTTTTGCTCGTGACAACTGAGACCTAGATGTTTCTTCTGTTATTTTAAGATGTACAGCTATTTCCTTATGTGAAAATCCTTCAATTAGGAACATGTTAAAAACAATTCTATAGCCATCGGGCATCAAACTTATTAGATTTAAAAGATTTTGTAGATATAAATCACTAAGTGCATTATTGTCCGTTCTTAATTGTTCTGTATAATCTAATAACTCTAAACTCTGCGGTTTTTTTTTTCTTTTGTAATCTATAATCTTATAAACAGCTATGGAGCGTAACCAAGGTTTAAATGATCCTGCACTTTCCTGATATCTTTCCAAAGAGAGAAACATACTACTAAAAATTTCTTGAACCATATCTTTCAAAAAATGATCAGGAACAAAGTATCGTTTACATATCGTATATATGTATGGTAAAAAAGCTTCATATAGGGATTGTTGAGCATAGGCTTTTCCAAGTATACATAATGGCAATAATGCCTTAATCTCTTTTTCTGATAACGCCGCCATTTATATTAATCGCAATAAAAAACTTTAGGGACATAAAAACTACCTTCTACAAATCCTACAGGCTCCCAGTTATTTAAATTTCCTCCGACATTAGCCTCAAATAATGCAGACCATGTGCCTTGCAATACTTTATCAGATTCATTTATTGTTATATTATAAGGTTCTGTAAGTATATTTCTAATGAGTCTATCTTCACTCTCGACGTAGATGGAAATCTGCAATTTATCTACATCGCTTAAATATGATATGAGATAACTATCTTCTAGGATTATAAACACATTTTCTTCTTCCTTATATTCTGCATTAGTGATAGTATAAATCTTAAAATCAATATTCTGCAAAGTGTCGACCTGATTGCATATGTAACCAGTGGAATTGTATAATGCCTTCTCTCCGTTGTAATCGAACTTTAATTCACCAGAATTGACATGAACAGTATCTATTTCAGTTTCTACTAAAATTGGAAGTGTATAATCAAAATTTTCTTCCATACAGGAGTTCAAAAGAATAGCGGCACCTATAAAGAGTATTAAGTAATATTTCATAATATAATAAATTTTAAAACAACCTTAACCATTAATCTATTCGTTATTACGGTGAATATGTTGCATGTATTTAAATGGATTTTTTAGATATAGTAGAATGATAAGTCGTCGTCTCTACGAGGTACGAGTAGATTTGCGATCATATCTGATGCTGTAAGTCCTATATTATTGTTTCGACTATCACATTATCGCCTGTTACTTCAAGTAAGTTTAGAGTTTAAGCATTTATGTTTTATTTTGTTTATTAAATAATTCGAAGAAGTAAGAATATTTCAGCACCGTCTAATAGATGATAATGCCAGCCAACATATAAATTTATTTAGCACTTATAAATAACATATAGTTGAAACAAGTCATTATAAAATATCTTCTATACTAATTAAGTCATCAATTAATCCTGTGACTGATTTTCCAGTATAACTACAATACGACCAACTGTTGAATAGACCTTGCAAATTCAGTTTTTATATGCAAAAAGTAAGTCCCGCTTACCAAAGTCGATACAGACAGATTAAAAGATTGTGAATTGTTGTAAGAGTCTTGTATAACAACTTCACCAAATGAATTATATATAATCGCCGAAATTTGCTGTGCAGTTTGTGGTAATGTAACTAAAGTATTGTTTCTTGCTGGGTTTGGAGTAATTGTAAATTGATAACCACTCCCAACGATCTCTTCAGTATTGGATATTACAGTTGAGAGGTCAATCTTGTACATTGATCTACCATAAGTCGCCAAATATAAAGTATTACTATCATCAGCTATTTGCAAGTCTGTTACAATCACAGAAGGGAGATTTATCCCTAATATTTCCCAGCTTTTACCTTGATTCGTAGATATAAACAGTCCTGCATCTGTTCCTATTATAATACTGCCTGCATTATCTGTGACTACATCATTGATGGGAATATCTGGCAAGGTAGCACCTAATGCTTTCCAGTTTTGACCTCGATCCTCGCTTACGTAGATGTTGCCATTATCTTCTCCGTATCTATAACCTGAAAAAGTTACATATACCTTATTGGGATTTTCTCGATCTGCGTATACTTTAGTTACCCATCTGATAGGAAGATCGTCAGAAATTTTCGTCCAATCTGTTCCTCCGTTTTCAGTCACCCATAC
>ENA-ORXT01001859-ORXT01001859.1-marine-metagenome-genome-assembly--contig:-NODE-1859-length-26909-cov-3.688879_pt1 | contig 26909 bp, 18 predicted proteins | sample MGYA00237868_ERZ511482 | MGnify/ENA metagenome assembly ERZ511482
AATATTTTCCGCCGATTTAATGTAGACAAAGGGATCACTTTTATTATCGTCACTCACGAATTAGAAGTAGCTGAGTCTACAGGTAGAATTATAAATATTAAAGACGGTCTTATCGAAAACCCATTAGCGCATGTTTGATTTAGATAAATGGACTGAAATATTTGAGTCGATTAGTCGTCATAAATTGCGAACTATACTGACTGCATTTGGTGTCTTCTGGGGCATCTTTATGTTGGTACTCCTAATGGGTGCTGGCAACGGTCTCTTTAATTCAATTAAATATGAATTTACTGATGTAGCGACGAATAGTATTTGGCTTTCACCTGGTCGAACATCCATTCCCTATAAGGGTTTAAAAAAAGGACGAAGAATTAGATTTGATAATTCTGATTACGAATATTTAAAAGATAATTTTGAAGGTGTAGATAAAATAACAGGACGATTTTTTATTTCTGGTAACAGGCAAATTCAGTATAAGGATAAAAACTTAGCCTTTTCTATTAATTCCATTCATCCTTCTTTCAAAATCATGGAAAACATGACTGTGACTTCAGGAAGGTTTTTAACTGAAGAAGATTTAAATCAATTCCGCAAAGTATGCATCATTGGCAATATTGTCAGAGACCAATTATTTGATAAGGACGAAGACCCAATTGGTAAGCAAATTATTGTAGATAAAATAGCTTACACCGTAGTCGGGACATTTTATGATATCGACGATTGGGTTATGAAAAATGTTTATATCCCCATTTCTACATCTCAAAAAGTGTATTCAGGAAATGACAGACTCCACAGAATTATGTTCACCACAAAAGGTCTAAGTGTAGAAGAAGTCAGTAAGATAGAAGACGAAGTTTTTGCAGCATTTGCAGCACGTAAAAATTTTAGTGTAAAAGACAGGCGTGCGATTTGGTCAAATAATAATGCCAAAGATTTTGAATCATTTGCATCGATGATGTTGGTTATGAAATCAATTATTTGGTTAGTTGGTATTTTTTCTATGATTGCAGGAGTGATCGGTGTGAGTAATATTATGTTGATTATTGTCAAAGATCGTACAAAAGAAATCGGTATCCGCAAAGCACTAGGTGCGACTCCAGGGTCAATCATTATGATGATTTTACAAGAGTCAATTTTAATAACCGCATTTGCAGGATTTATTGGAGTCGCATGTGGCATTTTAATTATAGGTTCAATGAGTGGTATTAAATCTGATTTTTTCAGAACACCTCATGTTGATTTATCTGTGGTTATCACTGCGACCATCATACTTATTTTATCTGGTGCATTGGCAGGACTCATTCCTGCAATGAGAGCAGCTCGTATTAATCCTGTATTAGCCATGAAAGCCGACTAATTATGATATTAATAGATTCAGATAAGTGGCAAGAAATATTCGCAACGATTCGAAAGAATAAACTGCGTACTTTTTTAACAGCACTTGGTGTCTTTTGGGGCATATTTATGCTCGTGTTTTTATTAGGAATGGGCAAAGGATTAGAAAATGGTGTATTTAGAGATTTTGGTGGCGCTGCGAAGAATGTCATGTTTGTTTGGTCTAATCGGACGACAAAACCATTTGATGGCTATGTCGCTGGAAGAAGAATAAAATTTACGGAGGATGATCTTGCAGCATTAAAAAGAGAACTACCTCAAATTGCTGATGTAGCGCCAAGAGCCTTTTTAGGTACTCAGCCTCTTACATATAAAGAGATACAAGAACAATTTGAAGTCAGAGGAGAGCAAACCCAAATGCCAAAAGTCAATGATCTAGTGGTACATAAAGGTCGGTATATTAATGAGGGTGATTTAATTAATCGTCGAAAGGTCGTAGTGATCGGTACTCAAGTCGCTAAGATTTTATTTGGAGATGAAGAGCAAATAGGAGAACACATCAGAATCAGAGGCGTTGACTTTACAGTGGTTGGTATATTTGGACCTTCACAACTTAAACCGTGGAATCAAGATGAAACTGAATCAGCAGTTATACCGCTATCCACAATGACGCAAGCATTTGGCACTGAAGGTGAAATTGGGTATTTCGCCTGCTTAGTCAAGAACGAATATAAAGTTTCAGAAATTGAAGACAAACTAAAAACTATTTTAAAAACAAGGCATCATGTCCATCCAGATGATCCGGAGGCCATTGGTGGTTTTAATTTGCAGGAGCAATTTAAAAAAGTGCAATCACTATTTTTAGGTATTAAATTGTTTCTATGGTTTGTGGGTATTGGGACCTTAATCGCTGGAATTGTCGGTGTGAGTAATATCATGTTGATTATTGTAAAAGAACGAACAAAAGAAATAGGCATTAGAAAGGCACTTGGCGCGACACCACAATCAATCATTAGTATGATCATGACAGAGTCAGTATTTATTACGGCCTTGTCTGGTTATTTAGGATTGGCCTTAGGCTCATTAATTATTGGAGGATTAAGTTTTTTAATGTATTCCAATGACATGGATGTACAGAATTTTTATAATCCAGAGGTCAATGTTGGTGTTGGGATATTTGCGATGGTCGTTTTGATTGTTGCTGGACTTTTTGCAGGTTTAGTACCTGCTATACAGGCTTCTAAAGTGAATCCTGTAATCGCTCTTAAAGATGAATAGCTTCCTTTGGTCGCAATGTTGAATGTTGAGTGTTGAGTGTTGTGAGAAAAGGGATCAGTTACTTCGGGCTGTCATCTTATCATGAAAATTTGAGACGAAGAGCTATACTGATACACAAAGAGCGCGGGAGCCCGTTTGCTCAGGGATAGCTAAGAGTTTGGTTGATAAAAAAAGGCTTATTAATTTTTGAAACTTGAGGTAAAGGTCTCCTGACCTCTTACCGACTTTTAAAAAAAAAGAAAATTGAACTATGAAAAATAAAGGATGCTTAATTGGTGCTGGTTTATTATTGCTGGCTTTGACGGGAGGATTGGTTTATTATTTTTATGTGCAGAATACAACTGATCCTATTAAATATGAAAGTATAAAACCTGAAATCAGAGATGTCTTGAAAAAGGCAGTCGCTACAGGTTCGATAAAACCTCGTCGGGAAATTAATATTAAGCCACAAGTGTCTGGTGTAGTCGAGACACTGTATGTAGAAGAAGGAGCGATGGTGGCTAAGGGACAAAAATTAGCTAAAATTAAACTAATTCCATCTGAGGTAAATATTAATAGTGCACAATCAAATGTCGAACTTGCCAGAATTCGAATGAAAGAATCCGAGAGAGAATTAGATCGTCAGCGAAATATAAATACTAAAAGTCTCGATGTTGATCAAGCAAAAACAGCATTCGATATCGCATTAAAAGAAGAAGAACGGAATCGAGAATTATTAACTGATGGAGTCATTTCTGATACTGAATACAATCGGTTTAAACTAGATTTTGAATTGAAGAAATCGCAGTATGAAAACACTAAAATATCATCACTAAATACTGTCAGACAATTCGAAACTGAACTTGAAATCAGACGTCAAGAATTTGAAGCAGCGATCAGTAATTTACAATTACTCAGAGAAGGTGCAACTAAAAATTCTAAGCAAGTGTCTAACATCATTGTGTCTACAGTAAATGGAATGGTCTTAGATCTTCCAGTAGAAGAAGGGTCATCTGTCATAGAACGTAATACATTTAATGAGGGAACAAGTGTAGCTACAATAGCGGATATGAGTAATTTAATTTTCGAAGGAAAAGTCGACGAATCAGACGTTGGAAAATTAAGCGAAGGTATGCCATTAGTCGTTACTGTCGGGGCGGTAGTTGATACTACATTTAAAGCAATACTGGAATTTATTTCTCCAAAAGGTGTAGAAGAAGAAGGCACTGTCAAATTTGAAATAAAAGCTGCAGTTACGGATATTCCTGAAGGTGTATTTTTAAGAGCGGGCTATAGTGCTAATGCAGATGTGATCTTAGAAAGAGTGGATCAAGTCGTCGCTATACAAGAGCGAGATATTATTTATAAAGGTGATACCACTTTCGTGGAAATTAAAAAAGGTGATCAAGAGTTCGATCAATTAGAAATTGAGATTGGTATTTCTGATGGATTACATACAGAAGTGCTATCTGGAATTGATACAAGTACATTTATTAAAAAGCAGACTGATCCAAATGCACAAAATTTAGATGAAGATCAGAGTTAGTCCCTTTTGAATTTTGAATTTTGAATTTTAGATACTCAAATTAATACTGAAATCATTTTAATAGAAAGTAAAATGTCCCCATTTGGAGAGGGATAAACGGGGTGGACTTACCAAAACACAATTCAAAAACTCTAATCATGAACTCTTACCGCATCTGGTTTTCCCAACGAAACGGCAGTACATTATTATGTCTAGCTTTAGAACAAACTGGAATAGCTGGAAAGCCAGCCGAACTATTCAATATTGAAAAAGACGAGACAATGCGTGGTCATTATAAAGTCAATAATTACCAAGAATTAAAAGAAAAACTCTGGTCTCTTGGCTCTACCTCTAATGGTGTCATGTCAGTAAAACACTCACTCTTCACAAGTCATTATCAGAAAATCATTGCCGAATTAAAACAACTAACCGAAGACAAGAATTGGACAGAAGCAGACATTTGGAATGACATATTTCCAAATTGCAAACACATCTTCATGACGCGCCGAAACAAAGTCAGACAAGCCGTCTCCTGGTGGAAAGCTATCAATGATGGCATATGGCATAAACGTGAAAAAGACGCTAAACATAAAGACGAGTCACTAGAAGACAAATACGATTCAAATGCATTGCATCACTTAATAAAAGAAACAGTTTTGCGAGAGTGTGCCATGCAGGAATATTTTAAAAAAGAACACATCAATCCACTGACAATCGTATATGAAGACTTTATTGTTGATTATGAAAATACGATCCGCAACATATTAAACTTTTTAAAATTGGATCATTCAGGTATTAGAGTCTCCTCTCCGCCTTTATTTAAAACGGCTACCGATTTATCAGAAGAATGGGTACAGCGATTTCGAGGGGAATTGCAGGAGGGGTGGGATACCGTGATTTGGTGATACTAAATAGCCTTTAACAATGACACAAAAGCCCATCTCATTTAATTAGAAACAAAATTTGTATACACTCGAGACACCAAAACAATCGTCACCAATCCACTCACCATCGCCAAAGTCCGAAATGGAAACAACACCACGCCATCCTCAATCATCGGATATGGAATCATCGTCGGAATTCCCAAAGTCGCATCACCACCGCCAAATCGTAAAATCGCTGCAACAACAAATCCTGCGATCGCTCCCACTCGATTAGAACGTTTATCAAACAATGCACAAACCAAGGCCGGAAACAATAAACAATACACGAAGTCACTACACAGAAACCAAAGCGCATAAACACTCTCTACTTGCAAGGCCAATAAAGTTGCTGCTATCCCGACGATCAAAATCGCACGTTGCATCATCTTCTTTAATTGTTGTTGATTCAATGATGGCTTCACTAGGGGTCTATACACATTCCAAACAGACAAGGTGCTCGCTGACAACATAGATGAATCTATAGAAGACATCACTGCAGCAGAAATCGCCGTCAGCCCAACCATGGCCACTAAGCCTGGAGTCAGATGCTGAAAGACATATGGCAAAACACTAGCATTCGTCTCTGGACCAGTTAATCCTAAAGCACTCCAATCAGTCACACTTCCTACCATCCCAATCATCGCCGCTGGCACAGCCACAACAATACAAATTACTCCAGCTAATATGGACAACCACATCGCAGTCTTCTCTGTCCTTGCTGCTAACACGCGCTGAAAATAAACCTGCCATGGAATACCACCAAAAATTAATAGCAAGGCATAATCCAGCCAGTTCCAAAAATAATTTCCCATACTCAATCGATCAGGAATTAAAAATGCTGCCGCACCAAATTTAGATTCATACATCGTCCAAAGCTCCCCAGTCCCACCAACTCCGGTCAGCAAAAAAGGAATCACCAAGACCAATCCAAAAATCAATAATCCCAACTGAATCACATCAGTATATGCCACAGACCACAGTCCTCCAATCGCCGTATATAAAATCGCAATCAAAGCTGAGGCGATAATAGAACTCTGCGTATCCAAACCAATAATGACCGAAAAAGTCGTTCCTAATGCTGTCAATATCGCTGCTATCCAAAAAGTCTCTCCTAGCAATGCTGGAATAAAAAACAACCCAGTTGCTTTTTTCCCAAATCGATGTTCTAATGGATCAAGCATCGTCTTATATTCATGCCGCCTCATCTTACGCGCAAAAAAGATCCCGCCAATAATCAAGCTCAGTCCATATCCCCAAGGCGCCTGTACCCAGACCAAACCACTCTCAGCAGCCGCTTCAGCCGTCCCATTTATATATCCGCCTCCAATCCAAGTAGCAGCCATCGTCAACATCGCGATCCACAATGGAAGCTTGCGCCCTGCCAATAAAAATGAATCTAAATCCTCATTATCCTCGTCATTAGATCGATTCCCAGATCGCACTCCAACATAAAATATGAGACTATAAAAGACAAAGACTAATGCCAGACCCAACCAATTGACCGCTTGATCAGTTACAAAAGCATAAGCGATTAATATACTGAAAACCAAAATAAATAATACAGTTGCTCTTCGGGTTGTCATTTTTAATGCTTTGGTTCAGCCTTCATTGTTAAACATCGAAAGTAATTAATCTATACCAAACGTACTTGAAATTGAGCTTTTCATTTGTGAGTATATTTCATTAAGGTCGAAGCAAAAACCGTAAGTATATCTCCGAGAATCCCGCGACTCATTGAGAGTCGTCTAACGATAGATATGCTGAGTTTTTTTACGAAGAGATTAATAGTATATTCAGCAAATTAAGAGTTAACATTAAGTATGATTGGTATATTATCAATGCCCTAAAAAAACAAAAAGAAGCAAAATAAGTTAACCTGGAAATCAAATAACAGATAATGCTATGTCGTCCTCTAAGGGCTAATAGTTGACATGAGATGATATTTAGTATTAGCTGTTGTTTATTTATTCATTTGTCTTTACAGGAGTACATATTTCTATTAATAATCCGTTATTGTCTCTTAGATATCCAACTTTTTGGCCCCAAGGTTTTTCTTTAATCTCTTCATATTCTGTAGCTCCTGCTTCGATTGCCTGTTTAAAATCTTCTTCTATGTTCTCTGTAACAAATGCCATTTCAAATCCTATTGGTTTTGTGTTCTTCATTAAGGGTTCATAACCTTTACTGAAATTTGAATTGCCAAGTTCTTTCGAAGCAAAAGAGATGGAGGTTTCGCCAGTCAGTAATTCACCGTAATCATTTTCAGGTGTTATAAATTTTCGACTAAACCCAAAAGCTCTTTCATAGAATTCAATCGTTTCTTTTACATTATCGACATAGAATATGGTATACGCGTATTTCATACTATTTCATAGATTTTTTAATCAGTTTAATTGCCCAATTATAATGACTGGACGAATTTGCAACAATATAATCACCAAGAGATGTTGTTCCTGTCCAAATAAACCTTTTCTTTTCAAATAGTTCTTGATTAGAATGTTTCTCGATTACTTTCTGAAGTAATGTATAGGAATTGTTCAAAAGATCTTTTGCAGTTTCATGTTCTATATCCTTATATTTTAATTGAATTTGCTTGTTCAATTCTGGTAAAGTTTTCCAAGTATATCCTTTAGCGGGCATATCGGGCTTTTTACCTTTCATTCCAGTTTTGTACCAATCTAAAAACATTAAATGCCATTCATGAAGATGCATTAATACGTCCTTAATATTTCGATTTAAAGTTCCCTTCGGGAAATCACTTTTAAGCTCTTCCTCCGAATAAGAGTTTACAAGAGTCGATAACTGCAAAAAGTTATTTTGACTCAATTTTAATAATTCTTTTTTTGATTTTGGTCTTGGCATATTTGTGTTTTTTACTTTTTGAGCTTTTCACATATTTAGACTTTAACAATTATTTGGAATTCGAAGCTTCTTTTCCTTTGAATTTCTAAATAGTGAGTTACGTATAAAAGTATGTGGAGTGCGACCGTAGGAAGCATGATCAGCATAGTGTTAGGTGTCGTATTCACATGTATTGTTTTTTGATAACCTCTTCTGGTTTGTTGCAAATTAAGTATACTGAAATAAGAAAAATCCACTCTATTGGTTTCATAAGAATGTATGTTAGATTGGATAGGGGTTCTGAATTAATTTTATTCGATAAGCTATACCTATGAGTATCATATGTTAATCTTAACATTCTGTGCACACTTGGTGAAATCTCACTAATCATTTCTTCAAAGGCATTTGCTATCTGTGATTGACGATTAATTACTATAAGATTGCCGTTTCTTTTTCCAATCGTAAAAGATTTTACTAATCCTGGACCTCCTTTAGTGCCGACAGTACAAAGGTAATGACCAGTGTGATCAAGAATTGGAGGATGAGCTTCCTGAGAAAATCTCCATGTATCCGTATCTGTAAAAACTTTGCACATAGAATCACAATCTTGGCCAAATAAAATCAAAATAAGTTATATTATTATAAAGTACGGAAATGTTAGAAAACCCACTCACCACCCACCATTGTTTGTTCGATTGTCGTTGCTTCAGCTCGCTGTTGTTTCGGATTAACAGTAATCATATTTTCGTTATAAATAATGGTATCCGCTGCGGTCTTCATAAATGGTAAAGCTGTCGAATACGGAAGACTTTTAATAAAATGTCGTCGTTTCATTATGATGGATTCATTTAAGTCATGAAAGTGATTTTATTAAAGATAATGATTTAGTCGAGAGTTATAGCTGAAACACAAACAGGTATATAAGTTCTAAACTGTGCAAGAAATAAAAAGTGGACTGTAAAGTTTAGTTTAGCTTACATAATTAAATACAAAAGACACATAAGTTTCATATCATTAAAAGATTAAACAGAGTAGTATCTTAGGTCAATCATTTTCTTATGTGAAAGCGTGTTGTATGAATTTACCAGTCACAGCTTTTCAATCAGGAAATTGAAAATTAAATATCATTAACAGCTTTATTTATTTAAAAAATACATAAAAATCGGGATGCAAAATACTTAATTTTAGGGATGCCGTCTCATCGAATTTCAGTATAATTTTGTTTTGCATTGATTAACTCATGTGTGCATTAAAACAATTTCTCACCAGAATATTGATTGGCATTATTTATACAATCATATTCAAAATTATGTATCGATGAAAATTCAAAAATTATTTCCATTTATAATTGCAATGACGATAACATGTATTTCTTTTGCTCAATCTCCTTTAGAAGTAGAGCAGTATGATAAGCGACTCAGCATGGATGTTGCTCAGCCTGGCGTATCCATTCATTTTCCGACAGGTTTAATATATGAAGATATCAATGAGAATGGATTCACCAATTTATCTGAATATCTATTACGCATTGCTGATAAACCATTTGGCTATCAAGTTCAAACTGAGAATGTAATTTATAGTCAAATGACAAAAAATACTTTTAGCATAAATCATTATGACACACCGTGGGATAATATTCTTTTATTGGGACCTGAAAAACGCGCTTCTTGGGAACCAAGAAATCCTGCTTCACCTTGGTATTATGATCTAAAAACATTTGGGAATATGTTTACTGTTGATATCGCCGACAGGAAACTGACAGAACTCAGAGAAGAGTCGGAAAGAGGAGCGATTCGATTTTATCGATATGCCAATGGTTTTATTTATTATCACACACTCACATTAAATGCTGCTGGTAATCCAGTGTGGCTAGCAGCCAGTGATCGTCATGCCAAAGAAAATATTAAAAACAGTCAGAATATTTTACCTCGTTTAATACAATTAGAACTTAAAGATTATAATTATAAAGGTGTCGAAACACCTACAACAGGATACATCGCCCAAGAAGTACAAGATGTCTTTCCCGACTTAGTAGAAGAAATGGAAGATGGAAGATTAGGTGTTAATTATATGGGCTTCTCTCCATTGGCTGTTCAGGCAATTAAAGAGCAGCAGAAAATTATTGAAGGATTGGAATCGCGTTTGAAAAAAGTAGAAGAATTATTAAACAAGTAAAATTCTATTGAACCACATAGAATGATAGGACCATAGAATATTTCGGTTGCATTAAAAGTGGAGAAATAAAATAAATCCTATGTGATCTTTCCTCCTATGTCTTTCAGATTCTCAATATTTCAAATTTTTTGACACATCCCTTCCATCCACTTTACTTCTGCCTCATCTAAGATTGGCTTTAATTCTTGAAGCACTCGCTCATGATATTCATTTAGCCAAGCCGTCTCATCAGCAGTCATTAAATTCATGTCAATTAAATCTGTAGCAATCGGAAATAAAGTAATAGTCTCAAATTCTAAATAGCCGTCAGATTTTGACTCTGTCGTGATCACTAAATTTTCTATTCGAATCCCATATGCGCCATCTTCATAATAGCCTGGTTCATTAGATGTTACCATGCCTGGTTTAAGTGCAGTATTTGATCGAGCACTAAGTCCAGGTGCAAAGCCTTGAGGTGGTTCGTGGACATTCAGAAAGAAACCAACGCCATGACCTGTACCGTGCAAATAATTTAAACCCTGTGCCCAAAGATGTTGACGTGCTAAGATATCAAGTTGGCCACCAATGGTGCCAACAGGAAATATTGCTCGAGCTAATCCGATATGACCTTTCAACACGCAGGTATAACTTTTTCTTTGTGCTGCAGTAGAGTTTCCAAAAGAAATTGTTCGCGTAATGTCTGTGGTACCATCCATATATTGTCCTCCAGAATCGAGAAGTAGCATCCCTGTATTTGAAATATTAAGACAGCTTCCATGTTCTGGTCGATAATGGACAACCGCACCATTAGACTCATAACCAACGATCGCTGAAAAACTTTCTCCATGATAATGATCTCGCTGCGATCTGAATGTTGCTAATTGTTCGGCGACCTCAGCCTCGGGGACTGCGCGTGTTTTCACTTCATCTTCTAGCCACATATATAACTTGGTTAAAGCGACAGCATCTTTCTTCATGACTTGGCGGAAGTGACTGAGTTCTGTTTCGTTTTTAATCGCCTTCATATGCATGACAAGATTGCTGCCATATTGAATGCAATCTTTTTTAATAGCATTATGAAGCGCATCATTACAACTGGCTTTATGTACGAGTATTGAATGCGGTGCATTGATCTCCGCTAATTCTTGTGTGATTGCTTCGTAAGGTTTTATTTCAATGTGGTCGTGACTAAAAGCTGTCTTCAGTGCATCGGGTACCTTGTCTTCATTGATAAAAAGAATCGCATGATCTAGTGTGATAATAGCATAACTGACCATGACAGGATTAAAATTGACATCGCTTCCGCGAATATTAAAGAGCCATGCTATGTCATCAAGAGTCGTAATCAGATATTTTGTAACAGCTTCGTTTTTCAGTTTGGCTCGTAATCGATTGAGCTTATCAATTCGGGTTTCACCTGAGAAACTGACTGGATGATCTATAATTGTTGCCTCTGGAAGAGGTGGTCGATCGATCCAGATCTTATCAATCAGATCATAATCTCCATTGATGTTGATTCCTGTTGCCTTCATCCTTTTCTGGAGTCCTTCGACTTGTCCAGTTGAAAACATAGAGCGATCAAAGCCGACAGTACATTTTTCGTCGAGATGATCCACTAGCCAACTTTCGTGTTCAGGAGTACCTTGTTTGATAATCTTATGTAATTCGAATTCACTCTTGGCGAGTTCATCTTCTGCTTGAAGGAAATAGCGAGAGTCGGTCCATAGGCCAGCATGATCCTTAGTCACGATGACCGTGCCTGCAGAACCAGAGAATCCTGAAATCCAGGCACGACTTTCCCATAGCTTGGCGACGTATTCACTTTGATGCGGATCAGTACTGGGGACGATGTATGCATCTAGCTCTAGCAAGTTCATTTGTTCTCTAATTGCTTCTATTCTTTCATTTATACTCATTGTGATTGATTTAAAGTGGCTTTTGATTTAGAATGGTCATTTTTGGCAAATCGAGCTCACATTTGCCGAAAGGCACCAAATGATTTATTCATTGATGGTCAAGGGTTTATCTCTGTTTTTACACATTGCATAAATAATTGCTATATAAATAATTGAATATTAACAGTTTTTATATTGCATTTTTAGATAATATGAATACTTTGGCATCATATTTGAAATTTTGAGAATGCCGCTACATATGAGAACCAAGATAGGGACTATCTCGTTTACAATGTAGTGAATCCAACTTGATCCTAATTATCGATTCACAAAAAATACTAAAAATGTTAAAGCAGAATTTTAGTCAGAAAATGCTTCAAAAGTTATCTCCTCAGCAGATACAACTCATGAAGTTACTTCAGATCCCAACTGCCACATTAGACCAACGCATCCAAGAAGAACTAGAATCTAACCCTGCGCTTGACGAAGGTGAAGAAGAAGTTTTCGACATTGACGAAGGCTTTGGAGATGAAGAAAAAGAAGAAGAGCCTGTCGAATTAGATGACTACTTACAAGAATATATAGATGATGATCCGATTAGTTATAAAATGAAATCAGATGTCTATACTGTAGAAGATGAGAAGACAATTCCAATAGCTGTACAGCAATCGTTTCATGATCATCTCCAGAATCAGATTGGCATGTTAGACTTTGCTAATGAAACAGATGAAAGTATAGCTCAGCAGATCATTGGAAGTATTGATGAAGATGGATACTTAAGACGTGATCCTGCTTCTATTGTTGACGATATGATGTTTTCACAAAATGTAATTGTTGAAAAAGATGATATCAATCGCATTTTAAAGAGAGTCCAACAAATCGATCCGCCAGGTGTAGGATCAACGAGTTTGCAAGAGTGTTTGCTCAATCAATTATATGCAAAGCAAATTAAAGAAGGAGATACGCTTATCATCCAAAAAGCTATAGTCCTTTTAGAAAAATACTTCGATGAATTTACGAAGAAGCATTATACTAAACTTCAACGGAGTCTCGAGATTTCTGAATCTGAGCTCAAAGATGCTATCGAAGAAATCCTAAAACTCAATCCTAAGCCAGCTAGTGGATTCACAAACAGCTCATATAATAGTACAAACTCAATCCAATATATCATGCCTGATTTTATCATCGTCAATAGAGATGGTGAATTAGAATTAAGCCTCAACAATAGAAATGCGCCAGACCTACGGATAAATGATGGTTATATGGATATGCTGAGAAGTTATAAAGACACGACAAAAGGTAGACGCTCTACCAAAAAAGAGAAAGAAGCGATCATGTTTATCAAGCAGAAAATCGACTCTGCAAAGTGGTTTATCGATGCGATTAAACAACGACAACAAACGCTTTTTAATACGATGTATACGATCATGCAGTTTCAGTATGAATTCTTCCGCACAGGAGATGAAAGACGATTGAAGCCGATGATTTTAAAAGATATTGCTGAGATCACTAGCTTAGATATTTCTACAATTTCGAGGGTCGCCAATAGTAAGTTTGTACAAACTGAATATGGAACGAAACGACTAAAAGACTTTTTCTCAGAATCACTCCAGACTCAAGACGGTAAAGAAGTATCTACCTTTGAAGTAAAAAATATACTCAAAGATTTGATTGCCGAAGAGGATAAACGCAAACCTTTATCTGATGAAAAGCTCAAGGATTTTTTGATGTTAAAAGGCTATAACATTGCTCGACGAACTGTGGCAAAATATAGGGAACAATTAAATATTCCAGTTGCGAGATTAAGAAAAGAGTTATAGCACTAAGTGGGATTTTAGGTAAATAGGTCAGGCGTACTTTTGCTCAATAATGACATTGAAATAGAGATGCTATTGAGGTAAATGGGCGGAAGCCCTTTTACCATTAATAGAAATTCAACGTTCAATTATATAATTTTTAGACAAAGGCTAGTATGCTTTAACCCAGAATTCACATCAGATAATTTTCTTTTCTGAATATTTATTAATAGGTTAAGCAGGAGAAAATGTTATTAAACCTTACTTAGTCTTACTGCTTTGGCACTCTTGATGAAATACCATTATTCTCTTCCCAAAAGATCTTATCCAGCGCATTAACATCAGCATCCAAGTTGAAATCCGGAGACAAGTAGGAATCAAAAATTCCATGATTGTTAAACCAAAGTGTCTTATCCGACGCATTGACATCATAACTTTGAACATCAGACTGGTCAGCATCTCCAGCAAACATTACCCACTCACCTGTAGGAATTTGTTTTTGTCCGAAACTCGTTTGTTCACGATAGCTGTCGGCTAATCTAAAATCGTAAGTCAGTGTATTGCTAATTACTTCTATAGGTTGCGACGTCATCACAGCCATATGATTGCGGTGTTCTATAACAATATATAATGAGCTAACAATCGAAGAAGACAAAGCACAATCGTCAGGAAAAGAAATACTACCATCTCTTTTAAGTAAACCTGCGGTCATTGCCACCTCTGTACTTTTTTGAATATCAGTTCTGAAAGATACCAACACCCAATCTGTTTCATCACCTGTATACGCAGAATCTGTCCAACCGGCTCCCTCTGTTCCAGTGTAGTTCCATGGAGTACCTGAATATGGTTGACCTGATGGAGTTGGGTTAACAAGGTTACTTGTAGGCGTTTGTCCCGGTAGTAGCCTTCTTGAAGCCACTAATACTGTACTCATTTCACCTTGTGAAGGGTCGAAAGCGCCTTCTAACCAAACATTTAATTGTAATTCTACACAACCCGTCTCATCTTCAAGTAATGTCCCATTACAATTACAACTAATATCAAATTGATCATTTTCCGTCAACTCATTTCCATCATCACAAGACTTGCCGAAGTCAAAGCATTCGCATTTACAAAATTCATTTGGTAGATATATGACATTGGTATTTTCATGGACACACGTTATTGTACATGGTGCAACACAATTACAAAATTCATCCCAGACTCCAACACCAGTGTATATATTCTCATCATCACATGGAGTATTTATCAGGCATGATGGTTCGCAAGAACAGCTATTGGAGTTCCAATTGTAGCCTAGCGAACACGTTGGTGCTGTGGCGAGACAAGTTCCTGCACAATTACAATTCGCATCAAAAACATCACTAGTTGTAAATGAATTACCATCATCACATGTTGTCCCTTGCCCAGCACATTGACCTGCACAATTACAATTCATATCAAAAACATCACCAAGTGTATTTGGATCACCATCATCGCATCGATCACCTGCCAAAGAGCAAGTACCTACACATTCACAATTTGCATTTATTAAATCATTTGATGTGCTTGAATTATTATCATCACAAGGTGTACCTATATACTCGGCAAGACAGAAAGGGTGAAGAGACATGTCAATGTAATAATCAGAATTATCACACAGATTTACATTTGATGAATAATCTGCCTCTATACTATTGAAGTTTCCACTCACTTGAATATAATACATGAGTCCTGGATCTGGTAAATTGACAATCGTTTTTTCACCAGTACCAGATTCTCCGTTCATGACACACAAAAGTTCATTCATATTTCCGCAATTTCCAGAATAGACTGTGACGATCTGTGAAAAATTAGGTGCAACTTCAAGTTTTAAGACACCCATTGTACCGGCATCTAATTTATACCATGTTGAGGCTCCTGCATAAAGACTGCAAGACGGTTTAGGATCTGCTACTGATGCGTTTTGGGTACTTCCTAAAATACATGTTGAAGGACTTCCAGCATTATCAAAGATAAGCTGAGATGCCTGGCTACAGTCTCCAGATGTAGTTGGCAAATTATCATTTTGATTTGCCTTTCGGACTTTCAAACAGAACTGTCCTAATGTTCTACCGAAGGTACAATCTGCTCCACTGACCATGACATGATATTCTGTATTTCCACTAAGGTTTTCAATTAATTGTTCTCCCTTAAAACCATACTCATCCTTATTTGTACAAGCTCTTTCTATCAAATTTCCGCAAGTCCCTGAGAACAAAGTCAGTACATCATTAAAACTAGCATCGCTGATTTCTATAATATAATTGCCGGACGATATAGTCGTAAACTTATACCAAACGCTAGCATTATGATATCCACAACTATTCTGGACATCGGGACCAGCCTCTATATTTTTTTGTTTACAAAGAAGAGTACCTAGAGTTAGCTGTTTGCTGCTGTTACACAAATCATTTAGCTGAGCGGTCGCAGGAATAGCATAAGATATGCTGACAAAAAGTAAGCAAAACAATTGCTTCAGATGATACATATTGTGCCTGTTCATATTAATGTATTTCCAGTTTTCGCTCTACCCTCATTCCATTAATTTCAAGACAAATGGTGTAGGGAGAATCTTTAATTAAATCAATTGCATTGTATGAGTATAGATAACTATTTGCTCGGTGGTAGCTTTCTACAAGCACGTCGACAGTTCTTCCCGCGAAGTCCAGAATTTTTATTCTGACATTACCTTCAGATCTAATTGCATATTTAATTTCTACGTTTCGTTCATTATTATTTTCAATGACATTAAAACCTAATAAAACTTCAGACGGATTATATGTTTTAGCTGATTGAAAATTAGAGGATTGACAAGCTCCAGTTATCATGCCTCCCAAAGGATCATTACAATAATCTGTACCATCTGCAGGATCAGTATCACTACATGGATTATATGGCCCAGGTCTATTCGTCGGTGTCGGATTATAGTCTACTTCATAATTAAGTACTTCTTCAGCGAGTTCTACATCAACACAAAGCCAATCTCGCAGAACTTTATCATAGACGTTTCTAAAATCAATAGCTCCTTCTTGAGTTTCAAAATGTACTCCTCCATAATTCCCTATTTTATTTGCATCAAGATCAATGGGTGTTCCGTAGAAATTTTTACCATTTACAGCATTGCCAAACAACATCACTGGCGCTAAAGTACCATGGTCAGTTCCATAAGTATTTTCGGATACGGTCCTCCCAAATTCAGAGAAAGTCATCATCATCACGCGGTCAGCATCACCTGAATTACTTAAGTCTTGGTGTATTTTACCTACAGCATTTGATAATTCTTGAAGTAAATTTAAATGATTACCTGCACCTGTTCCACCGTTATCCTCTACCTGTCCATTATGTGTATCGAAGCCACCTAGAGCAACTAAGTAAATTTTAGTGCCAAGTCTGCCTTTTATCAATCTACTTACAGTCTCTAATTGTGCAGTAAAGCCATCTATTGGAATGGTACCATAAACTGATGTGTCGGTTTCAGATCTAAAATATGCACATTTTACTGCTTCGGCATATCGTAGAGTACTATTCCCAACTTGACGTACAAAAACACGCTCAATATCGTTTATACAGCTAGAATCATTAAACGTATTAGTATTAAATAATTCACCAGTATTGACGACATTTTGAAATGCATTTAGATCTGGAAAAACTAAATCAAATGGAACACCATGTTTCCCCTTAAATATTAAATTATTAGAAACTCCTATTTGAATTGCAGGAGGAATTACAGGTGGTGTTTGTAAAAATGCGGGAAGAGTATCGTCAAGATATCTTCCCATCCAACCATTATATCGTCTTTCGTCTAGTACTCCATTATCATTCACAGCTCCGCTGGCCCATAGATCTGACCCCACGAAATGAGACCGATTTTGGTTTTCATATCCAACATTATGTACGACAGCCATATTGCCTTGATTCCACATATTCAAGATATTCGATGTAGCATCACCATACATTGGTAATCCAAATTCACTTGTACTTGTGCCAACCTGTAAATTGCCTAGATGTTGGTCGTTAATTTTAATATTTGATCTTAAATTTTCATATCTAGATCTACGCGTATTGGCTCCCATTGGGACGATCATATTTAAACCGTCATTTCCTCCAGCAAGACGAATTAAGATAAGTACTTTATCATTATCAGAATTACTTTGTAAAGAGGTCATCAATGGCGATGCCCATGAGATTAAAGGGATTTGACCAATCAGAGAAGCGCTTGATGCAATTACTCCTGACCGTGATAAAAATTGGCGCCGACTCCAATTTTGATGGTCCTCACTATGTGCCATTTGTCCATCTTGTAACTTTGTACCATTTCTTTTTTTATTATTATTCTTAGACATCATTTTAATTTTAACCCTGCAAAAAACTACTTCCTTTAGTAAACTTAAGTCAATTGAAAATCAGGTTGTTTTGTAAAAAATTCCAAAACAGACATTACTTTATTAGTGACGGCTATATCTATACCTTCAGACGAAGGAGTTCCATTATCTTGCAAATCCAAAGAAGGACCGTATTGTGCATATGGCCAGTCACTAGCGACAATAATACATGCTTGTTGCATTTGAGCATCAGTGGGTTCTACACTAAAAAAGTGAGCCCACAATTCTCTTACCCATTCATCACAGTTGGAATAATAATTTGATGCATTTGCACCGTGCTTGAGCACCAATAGTTCTTTAGCTAATGTTTTACATTTCTCTTTCGTGGCAGCTCCATCTGTAATCGTGTTGATATTAAATTTATTAAAGACCTCTGTTAATAAATCCCATCTTGAAATTAGTGTAAATTCATTTAGCCAGTTATGATGACCAGGCCAGCCTGCAACATTTGGAGGATTCAATAATGCCTGTCCCATCCTACTGCACTTCCTAAATATAATAGCTGTGTCTTGATTTCTTTGGTTTAAAAACTCAATTCTCAATGGTGATTGTGAGCTACCTCCTAAGGCTTCAGTTCCCATACCTTCAGCTGTCATCCTATTTATAACTCCTTCATTATAATTAGGGTGAGGTAAATTATAACTTGTGCCTCCAATAATATATTCATAAAATTCAGGTGCGTGTTTAATAGAGTCATTGAATATATGTGATCTCACCATCTGAAGTCTGTGTGTAAAATCAACTCCGGGTGCAGGAATCCATTGATTAACTGAGTAAATTGGACTCTCTCCTGAAGTTAAACCTGCAGATCGAAAAAATGATGAAACAGAAGCAATAGGGCTTTTGATTTGTGCACCAATAATACCAGGATCAAAAAAATGTCGGCTTTTGAAAAGTGCTTTTAGAACATCAATGATCGCCCAATTTTGTTTGAAAACTGTTGCTAATTCCTCTATAAACCCTTTTACACCATTAGTATCTTCTATTTGTTCAATATCGCCAAAGACATAAAATTCATATAATTTTCTACAAATAAAAAAAGCAACTTCATCTGCTTTTTGATTGAAAATTATATGATGGAGCCATCTATATTGAAGAGTGCCTGCCATAATTATTGCTTTCTCAAGATTGCCTTCTGCTGAATCATAGAAAGTATCAGGTACCGTATTCCCATTATCAAAAAGATAATCTTCGTATGGCTTTAATTCTGATTTCAAAGGTATAGCTTCTATGACGACACCTTTAGCAAATGTATTCTTCCAAACCGGATCATTAGCAGAACTGTTTGCAGTACTATCTAAGGGAGGTGCGGGTATTGAGCTATCATAAGTTAAACCATTAGGTGATGGTGCATCATTTAATTTCCAATATTCTGCATACTGTGTAAAGCTTACATTTTCATCAAAAATTGCTTTCCAACAGCCATAACCATCTATTTGATAAGAAGAATTTGTACCAAGGCTAATTGTTTTTGCGCCATAGACTGTATTCCAATCATGGGCAGTAAAACTAAAACGTAATTGATTCTCTCTAGGCACAGTATCACCGAGTTCATTACCATATCTTGATATACGCCAACCAGAAAGTGCTCTTGATATTTGAATAATATCATCATCAGAATAATTAGCGGCTCCATCTTTATCGACAGACCCCATGGTAAAAAGCTCTAGTAATTCACGAGCATAATTTTCATTTGGTGTAGAAGATTGTTTAGTCCCTCCTCCAAAATAAGGGTCGCCATAGCTGTCATTTCCAGATAAGTAAGAAAGCATCATAGGCGTTCGACCTATTTCTTCCACAAAATCACGGAAATTACCAAAGGCATTTCTATGTAGAACTCTAAAATATCTACACACTTTATCTAAATCTCGTTCTAATGCTTCCTGTGTGGCAAAATGACTATGCCAGAATAGTAATAGTTTTGCACGTACTGCACCTGCTGAAGAACGTAGTGGTTTATAATTATGAATTTTCGTCTCATCTCCATTCAATGCTTCATTCATCCAGTAATAACTTATCAGTTCATTGACATATGTAGGAGATATGGCATTAACTGAAAGGTTATCATTTTGATAATCTTCAACGGTCACATCAGGTTTCGGACGTCTTGGAATTCTCGCCTCTCCTTCAGAGGCGTTAAATACTTGATTACCGTTTTCTGTAGGTAGTTCGATATCAGCAGCACCAGCATTAAATTCATTACTGCCTGCAATTCCTCCGATTAGCTGATTGACGATATAGTTAATAGACTTTCCCTCTGCCCATTGGATTTCAGCCAAACTTGCTCCGAATCCCATCCTACGAAATAAATGACGAATTAGTTTACGATGTTCTTCATTGTCAATTTCAAAGCCAGTCGTATAGGTAAAATCACCGTTGCTAGGCCATGAAACGTCAAAACTTTCTATACAAGACATATCTAAAATTTCTAATAAATAAATTCCCCACTCCAGTTATAAATGAATTAAGGCTGTAAGACTAAACTCAAGAATCTGTCGATTAATAAAATAATGATAGATGCTTGTAACTTATATTAACCGATACAAAAGAAATTGAATACCTTCTAAGCAGAAAGACGGGAGCAAAATCAGAAATAATGGCTTGGAAATGTTAAAATTTGATTTTTAATTTGCTGTTCCTTCTATGCATGAAATTATCGAACCCTGCATTCAATCGAATTCCTTATTATATCATAAATACCTAAAATTAGGGAGTTGATTCATTGAAATTTCTATGTAAATTTATAAGACAACATCTACGACTCATGCTAGTAATACTCGACAATGGACATGGGGGCTTAGTAAAAGGTAGGCCACAAACTCGGGAAAGAAGGTCCAAAATATTTCCCAATGGAAAACAACTCTTTGAAGGCGAATTCAATCGTGGTATTGTCAATGGAATTATTCAAGAATTATCACTAATGAATATTCCTTATATCAATATATCTCACGAATTAGAACAGATATCAATCAGCGAGCGAGTAGCAAGAGCCAATGATGATTTTCAATTAAAATCCTTCTTGGTCAGTGTGCATTCCAATACTAATCCAGGAGTCCCTGGAAATGGATGCGAATTTTTGATTCATCCAAACTCAACTCTTGGGCCACAGATAGCCAATATATTTGCAGAAGAGTTTCAATCTACCTTTCCAAACAAACAACTTCGACTCGGAGATAATCAAGAGAAATATAAAAAAAGAAGTAATCTCGGCTTGTTGCGAAGTACAAGGATGCCAGCAATCATTACTGAAAACTTCTTTTTTAATAATGATGACGAAACTCAAAATATTCTTATGACAAGAGAAGGAAGATGGAAAATCATTGATTATCACGTCTCTGCAATTGTAAGGGTTTTAGTGGAAATATTTAATGAAGATCACTTTTTAAATGGATAAATAACATAGGTATATTTCCATATATTTAGATTGCGTTTTAAATATGTGACTATTAAACGTCAAATATTTGTCTCTCAAAATAGAATGATGAAAAGATCTCGATTCATAAATAAATTATACCTATTTATTTTTACTTGCATTATAGTCGGTAGTTGCGTGACAACTGCACTTTTTGATCAACATAGATTTGATCAAACGATTAGCGCTAAAGTAGAGACTTTAGGAGTTAAGACTAGTCTGTCAAAAGAATGACAAACTAGTCTTAACATTGTATAAAATTGATTTATACAAATTGATTACTAACAAATTATTTATTCCTTTCAGTTGGGCGATATCCAGCACCATCTATGACTGCGCGCATGCGTTCACGTTGATCATATGTGATGATCGTTCTGAATCTGTCGATTCCAAATTCTTCTGTTCCTAATTTTTTATAATTGTCAGGACCATTAACATCCATAACATTTTTCAAATAAAAGAAAGTAGGATTTTTATTGATCCTATCATTGCAATTTGTTGACATTCTTTGTTCCGCCATTTCTGATCGGGCTGCACAAATTCTTTCATCCCAATCAGTTCTGAAATTGTCAATAAACCCACCACTGAAACAATTGGATGTCAAATACGGATCACCCGATCCTACGATGTAAGAATAGGTATCATTTGCAAAATCATTTCTACATCCATCAGTTTGCAATAATCCCCAAAATTCGCCCATAGTAAAAGAATTATATGGCTCACTAATATTCAAAATATATGGCTGACGTGACTCCGAAGTTTCTACATTGGAGACACCTTGAATGATTGGTGATGGTCCCGCGACAATTGGTCTTACAGAAATAGAATTGTCAATATCTTCAGTGACGAAAATATTTAAATACTTATTCGGATCTAATAAATTATCTCTAGCAATTAAATCGAAAGCAGCTTTTGTTCCTATGGGATCAGTAGTGCTGATTAAATTCACGCCATCGGACTCTAAGCTTGGTATCTCCGTCGCAGACACAAGGGAAAATGACATGCCTGCATTTACCCAACTCGGGTTATCCCACTGTGAAAGTCTATCATCTACAGTAAGTCGGATATTCTGGTTGTTATAAATAGTATTATAAGACGCGATTGCTTTATCAATTTGATCAAAACTTGGGTTTTGATTTACATAGTGAAAGACAACAGGAATATGGACAGTCTCATATGCTTTTGCTTCTCTTACAATAATATCTACTGGCTCAGTTCTCACACCATTAAAATCTACATAGACTTGATACGTTCCTGCTTCAGTAAATCGGAGACCTTCTTTTTGTACTGTTGTGCGTCCATCAGAAATAGTCAATGGAATATTTGAACGTGTTATTTCAACATCTACAGCTCTATCAGGAAAAGATGTGGTTAAAATAAAATCACCTGTGACAGACCATGGATCCGTTGTGAGATTTTGATAGCCCTGATAAAATAATTTCAAATTATTGATATCATTCGGATTAATAAAGTCAATGGCGATTCTTGTTGACTCTACATTATTTGCAATTGCATGTGCAATATACCTGCCCGTTTCAGATGGTATAAATGTTTTGCCAGCAAGTGTGTCCGTTTCATTAATGACTACAACAAAATCAAAATTTAAAACCTGATTTTCCGTTTCGTCAAACGCCTCAGCTGTAAATATAACAGGAGGGTCTCCTTCGAAAAAGATAATTTTATCTACATTAATAAATACATCATTGATTAAATATGTATCATAATATTCTTCCAGTCCTAATTCTTCAAAATCATCACATGCTGAAATAATAAAACAAGCCAATAAAATATAAAATAAATTCTTCATGATTAAAAAGTATATGTTAGGTTAAGAGAATATCCTTTAAGTCTAAGTTGTCGTTCTTCTAAGACGTTGTTACTTTTAATACTTTCTATGAGTGAGGTTAATTGGTTATGAAAATTAATATCTAGGAAAAACCTATATACTTGAATACCAACTTGAGCCTGTACTCCATATTCATAATTGTACTCAAATAGTTTAGTATCGTCTAGTGTAAATAATGTTTCTGCATCATCAGATTCGAATGATTTACTTAAATGATATTTACCATAAAAGCCTCCTCCAAAGGTGAGTTTAAAATCATTAGTGCCTGGTGTAAAAATAATGGGAAGTAGCGAAACTCTAGGTCCGGATATATTCCATTTAGATGTTATCCTTTTGCCCCCATCTCCAGTGAATACTTCGGTGACATTAGCATTATTCCAACCGATGTAAAATCTGGATTGAAAATATTTTTTATAAATTAAATTCTGATTTAGACCAACTTCCCATCCACTGGCTAACTCTTTAATAAATGGATTTGATGGCAATTCAGAATGTCTAAACATCGATGTATAATTTTGACCAACAAATAATCCAACACCAAACTTTCTTTTCCAAGAATTTTGAAAATCATCTTTTAAACCAACGATCGTTTTTTGCTTATTGATGAGATCGTTATATTTTCCACCATCGCCCATATCTCTCCAAAATTGTCCATCATATAATTTATATCCGCCAGAAAAAATCAATGTGTTTTTATAGCTGTCATCAAGAATGATATTTTTTAATTTCTTCTTTTTAATTTTTGGTACTGGTTTCGAATTACCAGTTTGGACGTTTTTTTCAGCTTCTTCTTCTACTTTGAGGTCAAGTGCGACAGCATATTCTCTGATTAACTTCTCAGATTCACCACCGGATCCTAGAGAGACCCAAATAGATCCATTAAAGAGCATAAAGTTATTTGTTGTCGTATCAAAGATCAATACATCTTGATCATCTTCTTCTACTTCAAGTTGTCTCCATTGTTCCGTTGTCAAAATAGGAACTTTTGCAAAGGAAATGTCCTTTTGTGAATAAGCACTTCTTAGTGATAAGATGACGATCAAGAAGACAAAAGTGACCCTTGTTAAATTTTGTTTCATAATGTTATCATTTGACGAATTAAATGAATAATAAGGCATAGAAAGACCTCGTATTGTCAAGGCAATACCTCCAAAATTGAATGCCGAATGTGTCAAAGTCTTTTAGAAATTGTACTATACTCAGTCATCATCTACGAGGATACCCTTCATGAGCATATATGTTGAAGAACCAAAAAAGTAACCCACTACTTTAAGAACGTTTCAATTCTGGTTCGTCGTAAAGATATTGAAAGATGAGATTAAATAATACCCCTAAAAATAGGGGATGTGTGTCCTGCCACATTTTTCAAAATTGGAACTATAAAATTAAAACCATGCGTCCCCTGACTAAACTTATTTCACAATTCCTGACTTTAAATATCCCAAGATGGGTCCCGCTAATACCGATTTTGGCTCTTGTTTGGGCACGGTTCAATTGAAAGTTGATAAGGAGGCGGAAAACTATATCATTCATTTTACTCAAGCAATAGAATTCTATCACCTCAGTCCCAAAAATTCATCTATTTTTGCAGCTTCAATTTGTACAATGGCGAAGTATACAGAATACAAAGGCTTGAATCTACCTGAAATTGATTCGGAAGTCCTCACATTTTGGGACAAGGAAGACATTTTCAATAAAAGCATTGAAGAGCGACCAGAAGACGAATCCTTTGTTTTCTACGAAGGACCACCATCTGCAAATGGGAAGCCAGGCATCCATCACGTGATGGCACGGACGATCAAGGATATTTTCTGTCGATTCCACACCATGCAAGGTAAGAGAGTCAAGCGAAAAGGTGGCTGGGATACTCATGGCCTACCGATCGAATTGAGTGTTGAAAAGGAACTTGGTATCACTAAAGAAGATATTGGTAAGTCGATTTCAATAGCAGAATATAATCAAAAATGCCGTGAGACAGTCATGCGCTATAAAGACATGTGGGATGATATTACTGTCAAAATGGGATACTGGGTCGATCTTGAAGATCCATATATCACATTTGAGAATAATTATATCGAATCAGTCTGGTGGTTACTCAAGCAGATGTATGACAAAGATTTGATTTATAAAGGATATACTGTCCAACCATATTCACCTGCAGCAGGGACAGGACTGAGTACTCATGAGCTCAATATGCCAGGCGCATATCGCAACATTAAAGATACTTCTGTCACTGCACAATTTAAAATCATAAAAGACGACAAGTCAGCCAAGCTTTTTGATGGCCATGACAATGAAGTCTATATCGTAGCATGGACAACAACGCCATGGACATTACCATCTAACTGTGCATTGGCAGTTGGTAAAAAGTTAGAGTATAGTATCGTTAAGACATTTAATCAATATACCAAATTACCGATTACAGTCATCCTAGCGAGTGATCTGGTCAGCAAGCATTTTAATGAAAAAGCTGCAGATATAGCCTTGGAAGATTTTGATCCAACTGGCAAACTAATTCCGTTTGAAGTCATCGGGACAGTGGTAGGTGCAGATTTGCTTGATATTCATTATGAGCAATTGATGCCTTATGTGCAACCTGAAGAAGGTGATGCATTCAGAGTCATTCATGGAGATTTTGTCTCGACATCAGATGGTACTGGTATCGTCCATACTGCCTCCATTTTTGGTGCAGATGATTTTAGAGTGTGTAAGCAAAATAATGTTCCTTCTATCCTGGTTAGAAGAGGAAAAGAACTTAGACCCTTAGTCGATCAGCAAGGAAAGTTTGTCAAAGAAGTAACAGACTATCCTGGGGACTATGTTAAAGCAGAATATTACTCTGACGAAGAACAAAATGCTGATGGATTTCTACCAACAGATGTGAGAATCGCCATCCAGTTAAAGGAAGAGAATAAAGCCTTTAAGGTTGAAAAATATGAGCATAACTATCCACATTGTTGGCGAACAGATAAGCCAATTTTATATTATCCGTTAGATAGTTGGTTTATTAAAAGCTCTGCTCATAAAGAGCGCATGGTTGAATTGAACAATACCATTAACTGGAAACCAAAACATACTGGAGAAGGCCGCTTTGGCAATTGGTTAGAGAATTTGCAAGATTGGAATTTATCTAGATCGAGATATTGGGGAGTGCCATTACCGATTTGGCGAACTGAAAAAGGAGAGGAAGAAATCTGCATAGGATCATACCAACAATTGACTGAAGAAATCGAAAAGGCTAATAAGGCCTTAGGTTTGGATCAAACTCTGCCTGATGATCCACACCGTCCATATATTGATGATGTTGTGCTTGTTTCTCCAAGTGGTATTGAGATGCGAAGAGAATTGGATTTGATAGATGTGTGGTTTGATTCTGGAGCGATGCCTTTTGCCCAACTTCATTATCCATTCAACGAGGAGAATCGCAAGATGATAGATAGTGGTAGTTTTTACCCTGCTGATTTTATTTCGGAAGGAGTCGATCAAACGCGTGGATGGTTTTATAGTTTGCATGCTATTTCA
>ENA-ORXT01001860-ORXT01001860.1-marine-metagenome-genome-assembly--contig:-NODE-1860-length-26900-cov-29.048652_pt1 | contig 26900 bp, 23 predicted proteins | sample MGYA00237868_ERZ511482 | MGnify/ENA metagenome assembly ERZ511482
GGCATGGGGCGTCGGGCATGGGGCGTCGGGCATGGGGCGTCGGGCATGGGGCGTCGGGCATGGGGCGTCGGGCATGGGGCGTCGGGCATGGTGCGTCGGGCATGCGAGGGCCCCTAGATGGGCTGGCCGACCGGGCACCATGCGCCGTCCGTTGTTTTGGAAAAAGTAGCAGCTGCGAACAAACTCGACGAATGAGCACCGAAGCCCTAAGCAAGCAGCACAAGACCGTCGGCGGAAAACAGATGGCGTACCACGAAGTCGGCACGGGCAACCCGGTCGTCTTTCTGCACGGCAACCCGACGTCGTCTTATCTTTGGCGCGACATCATCCCTCATGTATCAGGACAGGCTCGTTGCATAGCGCCGGACCTGATCGGCCAAGGAGACTCTGACAAGCTCGACGACACCGGTCCAGACTCGTACACCTTCGTGCAGCATCGCCAATATCTTGATGGACTACTCGATCAGCTCGACCTCGGAGACGACATCACCTTCGTTATCCACGACTGGGGATCGGCCCTCGGCTTCGATTGGGCGAACCGGAACCGCGACCGGGTGGCTGGCATCGTGTTCATGGAGGCCATTGTTCGCCCAGTGACATGGGACGAGTGGCCCGACGGCGCCACCGAGATTTTCAAGGCAATGCGCTCCGAAGCTGGTGAGGAGATGGTGATCGCCAAGAACCTGTTCGTTGAGGCCATCCTTCCTGCGTCGATCATGCGCACGCTCAGCGACGAAGAGATGAACGAGTACCGCCGACCGTTCACCGAACCCGAACATCGCCGACCCACGCTGACCTGGCCGCGTCAGATCCCACTCGATGGTGACCCCGCCGATGTTGTCGAGATCGTGCAGTCATACGCCGACTGGATGTCGACCAGTGAGCTACCAACATTGTTCGTCAACGCTGATCCAGGCACGATCTTGACCGGAGCGCAACGAGAGTTCGTGCGCACCTGGCCGAACCAGACCGAGGTCACCGTGGCTGGCATCCATTTCATCCAAGAAGACAGCGCCGACGAGATCGGCCGAGCGATCGCGTCGTGGCTGCCTGCTACTCGAACCTGATCGCCGACACACCATGCCACGGATGGACCCAGAGTTTCTCGATCGCTTCCTGACCGAGCCGCACGTCGGGGTGCTGGCGACCTTGCGCCGAAACGGCATGCCGTACAGCGTTCCGATTTGGTGGCTCTGGCACGAAAATGCGTTCTGGATCACCGGCACATACAGTCGCGTCTGGTGTAAGCAACTGCTCGTCGATCCTCGGGCGTCGCTGTGCGTCGAGGCGCTTGGCGAATCGGCGGGTCATATCGGGGTCGACGGCACCGTCGAAGCGCGAGAACTGCCCGACTTCGATATCTGGCCGATCTCCCGGTTGCTGGTCGAAAAGTACCTGGCGACGGTTCCGGGCGGCGATGTCGATGCGTTCTTCGCCAACATGCAGACCGAACCTCGGCTGCTGTTCCAGCTCGCGCCCGAGGACCGCACCAACTCGATTCGAGCTATCGACATGCGGGTCTACAAGGGCAAACGCGCCGACCGCGAACATCAGCAGCTGACCTGAGCCGTTAACGCTGCCGCAACAAGCGGGATCGGATCGTGGTCAACTCGCCGTATCGCAACGTCGATTTCTGCGAGGGACTCGCAACGCCGATCTCGCCGAGTACCAAACTGAGCCGCGGCAGGTATCCGTCGGCTGACCCTCGGAGGCCGTTGTCAGCTGCGGACGAGCCGACCGGGTCGAGCGCCGGTGTCTTCGTCGTGGCGGCGGGTTACTTCGCCGGCGCACATCGTGGCCAGATACCCCTGGACCGGCTGCATGAGCCGGGTTCCGCCTGCCGGAAGATCGTGGTGAGCCACTGGTGGTGCGACATTGAGGTTGGCGTGATCGATCACGTTGATGTCGGCCCGCATACCCACCTCGATGCTGCCTCGATCGGTCATGCCATATAGGGCCGCGTTGCGAGCGGACTGCTTGTTAACCAGGAACTCAAGCGGGATCTGCTCGCCTTTGGTGCGGTCACGGGTCCAATGAGTCAGCTGCGTCGTAGGCATCGAGCCGTCGCAGATGAGCGTCACGTGGGCTCCTGCGTCGCTCAGGCCAGTGACTGTGGTGGAATGCATCAACATCTCGCGAAGCACTTCCATCCGGGCCTGCGTGTCGACCGTGCTGAGCGAGGCAAAGCGCGTGCCGTCGTCTTCGAGCAAGAAGTCATACAACACCTCGATCGGCTCTTGGCCCGACTCGGCAGCCCGTGCGCCGAGGGTTTGCTCCCGACCCGGCTCATAGTCCACTGGATTGTCCAACGGGAACATCACCGGAGCAGCTCTGGTGAAGAGCCCGTAGACGTTCTCCATGGATCCGGGTGCTTCGGGGCGGATGCTCTTCTCTTCGAGCAACGCGTGGCGGATCTCGGGGGCCCGCATTGCCTGAGCCCGCTCGGCCAAGGGCAGATGCGCAAGCTTTTCGAGGTAGGTCGGCTTGCGCATGAAGGCGTGATAGGCACTGAGCCCGGTCAGGAAGCCGATCGGCCTCGATGACACTTGCGGAAAGAGCTGGGCTCCATCGGCGTTCGCCTGCTCGGTCATCCGCAGGATCTCTCGCCACAGATTCGGGTCGTAGTCGGGCGACTGCACAAGCGTGAAGGTCACCGGGCGACCAGACTCGATCGAGAACCGCCGCATCAACTCATGCTCGGCTTCTTGCGTGGTCTTCTCGCCACCAAGGTTGTCGAGCTTGCCGACCGTGCCCGCCGGGATCATCTCGAAGACCCCCTTGCCGACCTGGCCCATCGCCGCAGCGATTGCCATCAGCTCTTCTTCGGGAGCAAACGTACCCGGAACTGGTTCGCCCCACAGTGCCCGGTGACCAATAGTGCGAGAGGTGCTGAAACCGACGGCGCCAGCGTCGATCGCCTGGCCAACGATGGCCGCCATCGCAACGATGTCGTCGGCAGTGGCGTCTTCGTTGAGGCGACCGCGCTCGCCCATTGCGTCGAATCGAACCGCACCGTGCGCGATCTGAGCGCCGACGTCGAGCGAATAGCTGCGAGCGGCGATGTAGTCCATGTACTCGGGGAAACTCTTCCACGAACCCCATTCCATGCCTTCGTGCAGTGCTGCGCCGGGGATGTCTTCGACGCCTTCCATCAGTTCGATGAGCGCCTCTTCCTTGCCGGGCGCGACCGGAGCGAAGCCGACCCCGCAGTTGCCCATAACGATCGTGGTTACGCCGTTGTGCGACGACGGGGCGAGCTCATCGTCCCAGCTCACCTGGCCGTCGTAGTGCGTGTGTACGTCGACCCAGCCGGGCGTTACCAATGCTCCATCTGCGTCGATTGTCGCGGCCGCAGCGCCGGAAATCGAGCCGCCGACTTCGGCGATCAGGCCGTCTTTGACTGCAACATCGCCAGTGACTGGTGCGGTTCCGGTGCCGTCGACCAGCGTGCCGCCTTTGATCAGATAGTCAAACATGTCTTCTCCTTCGATGCCACGCTCACGTTAATAGACGACCAATGGACCGTCACGATCAGATCGTCGAACATGTCATCTCCCCCAATGCCACGCTCACGTAATAGAGAACCAATGGACCGTCACGATCAGAGAACTGGATGATTGTTGCTGGGCTTCGAGAGCCGACCTGCCCCGAGCGAGATGCTCTCGTAATCGGAGAATCTCGGGCTCAGGTAACTACTGTCGGCTCATCACCGATCGTTCACAGCTGGCCCCACTCGACGTTTCACCCGAGTCATCGGACCATCGGCGAAGGGGCGCGCTCGCCGTCGCCGCGACCGCAATGTTGCTGGCTGCCTTTGTTGGCACGGCTACCAACATCGCGATCCCGGTCCTCGAAGAAGAATTCGCAGACCAGGGGCTCACCCACATTGCTTGGGTGATCACTGCCTTCGCCGTCACCCAGGTCACCTTCATGCTCCTGGGCGGAAGGTTGGCAGACCGTATAGGGCGTCGCAAGATCTTCGTGGCCGGGCTTGCCGTGTTCGCTGCCGGCGCAGCACTGTCGGCTGTAGCTCCCAGCATCGACCTGATCATCGCGGCGCGGGTCATTCAGGCCATGGGTGTCGCGCTCATCATTCCGTCGTCGCTGGCGGCAGTCATACCGCTCTATCCCAAAGAGCAACACGGTGCGGTCGTCTCGCTGTGGTCGTCGATGGGCGTGCTCGGAGCTGCGGCTGCGCCCACAGTGGCGGCTGGCCTGCTCGAAGTGTCGAGTTGGCGCTTTGTTTTCGCGATCGTGGTGCCGATCGCCATTGCCGGGATGATCCTGGCGTCAAAGTACATGGCCGACGACACCAACACCGAACGACAGGCGCCGCTCGACCTTCTTGGAACAATCACGGGCACGTTGGCCGTGGGTGGCGCCACCTTTGTCATCGTGCAGGGTCGAGCATGGGGTTGGCTCGACGGACGAATCATTGGCGTCTTCATCATCGCTGTGCTCGGCGGCGTCGTGTTCGTCAGGTCATCACGCCGCCACGATGAGCCGCTGCTCGACTTTGGCCTATTGGGGATTCCTTCGCTGCGCGTCGTGACCGTCGCCAGTGCGTTCCTGTCGACCTCGACCTCTGCCACATGGTTTCTCTATCCACTCTTTCTCAGCGATGTGTGGCAGTACTCGAATCTCGAGATCGGTTTGGCAATGACGCCCGGACCACTCACCCTGGTGGTGTTCGCTCCCCTGGCCGGAGTGCTCGTCGACCGCCATGGTTACCGAGAGCTTCTGATCTTCGGCGGCGTCCTCGCAACCGTTGGCACGGCGTGGATGGCATGGAGGCTGCGGGTCGACGAGACCTATGTGCGTGCGTTCCTTCCGGGCACGATCTCGATCGGTCTCGGTATGGCGTTCATGCTGGGACCCGCAAATGCGGCTGCGCTGCGCGACGTACCAGTGCAACAACTCGGGGCGGCCAATGCTGCGTTCAACACTGCCCGGTCTGCGTTTGCGGCGTTCGGCGTTGCGATCACGACCGCCATCATCGGCAACGCAGTTGTTGGCGACCGGATCGAAGAGTTTCGACTGGGCTGGTGGTCGATGGTCGCGGTGATGAGCCTGAGTCCTGCATTGCTCTGGTTCTTCTACCCTGCTGCCACACCAAACGACTGATGACCGCCACGCTCGTCATCGCCATCGCCGATCCTGCCTTTGCCGGTTCGCTCGCTTGAACCGCTACGACCCAAGCGGGTCTACGCCTGTCGTTCTGACCATCAGGTCATAGGCATCAGGGCTCAGCTCGTGGAGCTGATCGGGGTTTGAATAGAACATGTCGGCAAACACGGCGTATGGCTCGGCGTTGTAGCCGTCGTCGATGGTGCGCCACCGGTCGAGGCCAGGGCCCTCGCGGTCGGTCTTGCCATACCTGTCGTCGAGATAGATTCCCAACGGGTCGGTGGACCGGTCGGTGCGAGCATCGTCGAGAATCCGGTTGAGCTCGATCTCGTCTATGCGATGGATGACTCTGCCGATGAAGCCTGCGCTGGGATCGCGGGGAATCGGCTCGTGGTCTTGAAGCCAGTGCGTGGTCTCGTGCACTGCCAGCGAACCCGAGCCGTTGATGACCCGGTTGCTTGTCTCGGAGAACTCGACGTCCCAGCCCGCTGCCGTGATGAGTGCACCGACTGTTGTTCCGGCCCGAGTCACCGGGGCTTGGGCCAAGAACGAGACTTCGCGAGGCGTGTCGTCGTTGACGGTCTCGTAGTAGAGGTCTTCGTTCTGGTACGTCGGGGTGGCGATACCGCGGTAGGTCAACTCGATATTGAGGTCGATCGTCGCATCATTGCCGGACGGTATGGCCGGGTCTATGTCAAACGAGATGTTCGGGTCGTTGCGCACCGTGGCGAGCCATTCGTCGTAGCCCCGCTGGTCCTCGGGCGAGAGGTTGCGACGGAAATTGTCGAGGTTGTTCGCGTACAGAGCCATCTGCGCCTCGATCTCGTCGATGCGCACACCAGAGCCTGGCCCTCCTCCCGATGCCCGCTCCTGTGAGCGCTCTACGTGCAACCGTTCCCATTCGTCGACTGCATGTTGTCGAGCACCTCGGCGCGCGTCGGGCCACGACCCATAGGCACCCGGTAGCACCAACGAGTCGTGGTCTCTGTCGGGCAGCAACAAGACATTGGTGTTCCACTGATCGAGGATCTCGGGATCGCCGGTTGCATCGAATTGAGCAGCCATGTCGTCCAGGTACGCCTGACGCTCCTCGTCGGTCTGAGGATCTCTGAGGTCATTCAGGACGCTCGTTTCGGTGATCGCCATGCCCGAAGGATTCGTCGGCAGAAGCTCGTCGTGCACGTCTCGGGCGAACACGAGATCGACGCCGATCTCCTGCAGCATCGCGATGACATCATCGAGGACAGGAAACGGAGTCCTGACCGAGCTGGTCATTTCGACGCGCCTCCATACTCGGCCGAGCGCCGAGGACTCGTCGATGAGCGGTTCGATCTGAGGTTCGATCGAGTTCACCCACTCGCCCACGAGCGTCAGGTTTATGGACTCGGTGTCGGGATTCACAATACGACTCCTGCTGGCCACTGGCTGGGCGAGTAGCTGTAGGTGATGACCAGGTCGTAGTCGCTTCGTTCGAAACTGGCGAACGCGGCCTCGATCGGCGAAAAGTTGGCGGGCCGGGACGCAGGTTGTGGCGCATCGATGGTTGCAGGCGCCCCTGCGTTGAGCCACCGCACGATCGCAGGCGGTTCCAGCGCCGGATTCAGCGCGGAGAATCGGTGGTAGTCGACCCGTTCCAGTTGAGCCAGCATTTCCTGTCGGCCAAGCCAGGTCAGGTGATCGGCTCGCTGCTCGCGGTAGACGGCCTCGTTGTGACGATCAACCTCTTGTTGCCAGGTCGACACCCATACCTCTGATGCAAGTTCCACGCGAGCAATGCCGCCGGCAAGATCGTTGTCGGTGTCCACACCGCGAGTGCGAAGCTTGTCGCCATACCAGCCGTGCCACTCGTCGAGGGCACGATCGCGCTCGGTTGCCTGATTAGTGGCAAACGTGGCGATGTCGTCGGCGTGTTGTGCGAGATCCCGGGCCAGTCGCAGGCATTCCTCGAAGTCGAACGAGCTCATGTTTCTACGGTAAAGAAACGTCGGTACTCCGCCTAGGGGGAGGTCTCCCTTCGGCTTGGCTACAGGGCTTCACCCCTCGCGTCACTGGTCGAGGAGTCGAGCTCCTCGGGTGCGTACCTCGGTCATTGCCCGGTCGACGTCGACGGTCACACAGGTTTTGTCTCGGACGACACGTTGACCAGCGACCCAGACGTCGGTGACGTAACTGGATGATCCGGCGAACACCAGGCTCGCGAGCAGATCGGTCTCGATCCCTGGCGTGAAAGCTGGTTGGTCGAGATCGACCCGGATGACATCGGCCTGGTAACCAGGGGCAAGCGTCCCGACGTCGTCGAGCCCGATCGCCTTGGCCGCCCCCACGGTCCCGAGCTGGATCGCGGTCGCTGCGCTGACCGCTTCTGCATCGAGGTCTCGCCCACGAGCCAGCATCGGGGCCAGTTTGAGCTCCTCCCACAGGTCGAGACTGTCATTCGATGCAACACCATCAGTGCCGATGCCGACCGTGATGCCATGTTCGAGCATCGAGGTCAACGGAGCGATGCCAGATCCCAGTTTGAGATTCGACATGGGACAGTGAGCCACCGCAGCTCCAGCATCGCCCAACAGTTTCTGATCTGATTCGCTCAACCACACACCGTGCGCGGCGAGCAATCGGCCTTCGAGCATGCCCGTGTCGGCGAGCAGCTCGGTAGCAGTTCGGCCAGTCCATTTGTCCATCACCTCGGCTCGCTCGGCCTGGGTCTCCTCGAGGTGAATGTGAACCAGAGCGTCGACTGATCGGGCGGCCTCGCCGATCTCGGTGATCTGGTCTGGGGACAGGTCATAGAGCGAATGTGGTCCGAACCCAACCGAGACTCCTGCAGCCGGATCGTGATACGTCCGGTGAAAGTCCAGGATCTGGTCGATGCGGCCATCGAGCGAGTTGTCCTGGGCCAGCGCGGCGATGAGGCCCGGTGTCATCACCAGCCGACCGCCAGCAGCACCAGTTGACGCAACGATGGGTTGCTCGTGCAGATACATCTCGCAGGTCGTGGTCACCCCGGCGAGCAACATCTCGGCCCACCCGAGTGTCATGCCCCAATAGGCATCGTCGGGCGTGATGTTGAACTCACGTGGCCACACGGCGTCGGTCAGCCATGTCTGAAGCGGCAGACCATCGCCTGCAGATCGCACCAGTGTCATCGGCGTGTGGGCATGTGCGTTGACCAGGCCTGGCATGAGTAGCCCGCCGACATGCGAGACTGCGCCAGATGCAGGTGGAAGCGTCGCTTCGGGGCCAACAGCAACGATCGTGCCCTCGGCGCCGATGTCGATCGCCCCGGTAGCAACGATCTCACCACCAACCAACACGTAGTCGCCAACGAGCCGGACCGGAAGCACTGGCGAACTCATAAGGTTTCTCCTGCGCCGACCCGCACGACCATGCGATCGGTCACGATTGCGGTGATGAGATCGGCTGGCGTGACATCGACGGCCGGATTCCACGCAGGCGTTCCAGCCGCAGCAACGGGCACGCGGCCGACGTTGGCGACTTCGCCTGACCCGCGATTTTCGATCTCGATGTCTTCGCCACTGGCGGTGGACATATCGACCGTCGACTCCGGTGCAACGACAAGGAACGGCACTCCTGCGTGCCTCGCTGCGAGCGCGAGACTGAAGCTGCCGATCTTGCTCGCCGAGTCGCCATTTGCCGCGACAATCTGTGACGATTTTTCCGCCCTATGCGCGGAAAAATCGTCACAGAGGTTTGCTTGATTTGAGAAACTTGTCGACGACGCCGATGGCTTCGGCGAGATGTTCGTGGCCGTTGTCGCCGGTGTAGTAGTGGGTGGCGCCGACGACTTCGTGTAGCTGCTTGTTGTCGTGCGGGATCGCGTTGAACAGCCGGTGGGTGTGGCTTGGGGTGCAGGCGTCGTCGGCGGTGTTGCCGACGACCAACACGGGTACATCGACGTCGGCGGCGCACGTGAGTGCGTCGCCTCGGGCATCGTCATAGCTCCATTGGCTGAGCCAGCTACGCAGCGTCGAGAATCGAGCGAGCCCGACTGGGCCGTCGTTGACGACTTCGGGATCCCCCAGATAACACCAGCCTGGCTTGCGGTCGCTCGGGTCGACCGTGACGTCGAGCCACCGCGGGTCCGCCATCGTGCCGTGCACCACGAACGCCAGCTCTGACGTGTCTTTCCCGGCGTCTCGGAGTGCGGCGAGCTGTTCTTTCACCCATGCGGTGATCCGACGGTTTCGGGCAATCTGAGCGGCGCGATACTCAGCGACGAACTCTTCGGAGTACGGAGGCTGATTCGGGTTCGCCGGGTCATAGAGGTTCAGTGACGGGTCGCGATCGAATGGTTGCTTCTCGTCGGTGATCGACGCGTCCATCCACTCGGTCAGTGTTCCGTGTCGACTGATGTGGGCGGCCATGATCACTAGTGCGTCTACCGGCGGGATGCGATCGGCCGAGACCTCGTACGTGTCGCCTGCAGGCGTGTCTACGATCCCCTGCCCCTGGGAAGCGACCGACTGGTAGTACATCGAGAGCGAGCCGCCGCCGGACCAGCCGCAGAGTACAACTCGCGAATAACCGAGCCGGTCACGGGCATCGGACACGACGGCGCCGAGGTCAGCAACCACCTTTTCCATGATCAATGCCGAGTCGATACCGCGATAGCGCGAGTTGCCCCAGATCACATGATGGCCAGCACGAGCCAGCCCACCGACGATCGGAAGATACATGCCTCCACCGGTCGGGTGCATGAACACGATGACCGTGTCCGACGGCGTATCGATCGGGCGCACGAGATGGCAGTCGAGGCCGATGATTGCGCCGCCGCCACCATAAGTATCGCTAAACGCGGTGTCCTCACGATGTACCACCACATACGCATCACGCTCGCAACCAATGGGCGTGCCGGGCGACGTTGCTGCGGGGTCGCTCACGAGATCTTCGCGTCAGTGGCGGCGGGCTTCTGTACCGGCGGTTCTGCGTAGCTGGCTGATGCGGTCAATACGTCGTCGGGTACCGCCATCATCTGCTCGTACACCTCGGCCGGATAGTGCATGTGTGGCTTGTCAGGATCGATCGACGGCTGCGGCACCGGAGCGCTACCCGGCTCATAGGTTGCCGGGCGCTTGAATCGCTCGAGGTCGTCGGCACTGATGCCTGCCAGTGCCACGACTTCGGGATCGATCCACAGTTCAGCGTCGATCGCCTGGGCTGAGGTTGCTACTTCGAGCGTGAGCCCTTCGGGCCCTGCGAAATAGATCGACTGACAGATGCCATGGTCGATGTGGCCCATCACGTTGATGCCCCGTGACCGGATCCGATCCCGCATCGCCAACAGCTCTTCGGTCGTGTCCACGTTGAAGGCCAGGTGCTGGGTAGTCCCCGGTGCCGACGGACTCGCACCGGTGCCGGCGTGACTCACGCCGATCACCGGCTCGATGTCATGGTTGGCCGGAAGCTCCACGAACGAGATCGAGCAATGATCATCGAGCCGGCAGAAGCCGTGAAACGCCCCCTCGACCCCATGCATCCAGAAAAGCCCCACCAGTTCGGCGCCAAGCACGTCGGAGAAGAACTCGATCTGGGCTTTGATGTCGGCGGTGTTGATGGCCAAGTGATGGATGCCGTTAATTCGGGTCATGGTCTGGGTCTCCTCGTCGATCTCACTTCGACACTAGAGCGGCGACGCCCGCAACCACCCACTCGACCGTGACCCGTCAACCCCATGCACGTAGCCCTGTCACCTCAGCCCAGTCCGTAAAACCAAGAAAACCCTGCTCGCAAGCAGGGCTTTTCTTGGTGTCGAAGGGGGGACTTGAACCCCCACGTCCCTAAGGACACCAGCCCCTCAAGCTGGCGCGTCTGCCAATTCCGCCACTTCGACGTGACTGCACGATCTGTTTTACAAGACCGAGCCGAGGCTAGATGTTAGCGCCATCTAACCCAATATGTGTTGTGTGTTTGCGCTAGTTGCCGTCGAGCAGCAGCGCAAGTGCCAAGGTGCTGAAGCCAAAGATCAGCGACAGAACCACCGTGATGCGATCCAGGTTCTGCTCAACAACCGTTGAGCCAGCAGCGGTACTACCCATGCCTGCGCCGAACATGTCGCTCAGACCGCCGCCTCGTCCGCTGTGCAGCAGCACGAGCACGATCAAGGCGAACGCAGTGATCACGTCGATCGGAATGAGAATCCACTTCAATACCACGCAAGGGACGCTATCTGACGAGAGAACCTCTTCCTCGTCAATCCAGTTGTGACTCGTGAATCATGCGCGCAGCCGAGTCAGCCCTGTAAGCGGTATTGGCAGATGCGGGCGAAACTCTCGGCTTCAAGACTGGCGCCACCCACAAGTGCACCGTCGATATCTGGTTGGCGCATCAGCTCATAGATGGTGGTTGGCTTGACCGAACCGCCGTATTGGATACGGACTGCGCTTGCAGCTTCTTTTCCCTTGAGCCGCTGCACCGTGTCTCGCACCAGCTTGCACGCTGCCTGAGCGTCGGCCGGAGTCGCCGTGAGTCCGGTTCCGATCGCCCAGATCGGCTCGTAGGCCAGCACCATCTCGGCCAGCTTCGGGCCGCCGATACCAGCGAGCCCGCTCTCGAGCTGACCGACGATCTTGGCTTCGGTCTGTTCGAGGTCGCGTTCTTCTTGGGTCTCACCGAACGCCAAGATCGGCTTCATGCCGTGCTTGAAGATCGCCTTGACCTTGCTGTTAACTTGCTCGTCGGTTTCGCCCAGCAGTTGGCGGCGTTCGCTGTGACCCGCAATCACGTATTTGACCTGTACTTTGGCCAGCATCGCGGCCGAGACCTCACCCGTCCAGGCACCGCTGTCATCCCAGTGACAGTTCTGGGCGCCTAGTTGCATCGGGATGCCATCGGCATCGAGCAAGGTCTGGATCGAGCGGATATTGGTGAACGAGGGATGAATGGTGACTTCGACGTGTTCGTAGTCTTCCTTGTCGAACTGATAGCTCATCTTCTGCACCAGTTGAATCGCCTCGAAATGATTGAGGTTCATCTTCCAATTGCCACTGATGATCGGCATACGTGCCATTACGCCTCTTCCTTCATAAAGCTTGATTCTTACGAAGCGCGACCAAGCCGGGCAGGTCGCCGTTTTCGAGTAGTTCCAGCGATGCGCCGCCACCGGTTGAGATGTGATCGATGTCGGCACTCATGCCGAATTGCGCGATGGCCGCCGCACTGTCGCCGCCACCCACGACGGTGAAGGCCCGGCTGTCGACCAGAGCTTGGGCCACCGTCTTGGTTCCCGCAGCGAATCGGGGATCTTCGAAGACGCCCATCGGGCCATTCCAGAACACGGTACGAGCGTCGAGGATAATGTCAGTAAACTCAGCCGCAGTTCCTGGCCCGATATCGAGACCCATCCAGCCATCGGGTAGATCGACGCCTGCCTGGCGTACTTCTCCGCCGGGCCCCATGATCTTGCCTCCTGGGCTCAACGCGGTGAGGTCGTGAGGTACAACAATGCGACCCTGAGCCTGGTCGAGTAGTGCTGCGCAGGTATCGATCATGTCTTCTTCGAGCAGCGAATCGCCGACTTGGTGACCCTGGGCTGCCAAGAACGTGAAGCACATGCCGCCGCCGACGATGAGCTGATCGACCTTGGTCAGAAGCGCTTCGATGACGCCGAGCTTGTCGCTTACTTTGCTTCCACCCAGCACGGCTACGAAGGGTCGCTTTGCGCCGGTGCTCAACCCGCCGAGAATGTCGACTTCTTTTTCGAGCAATCGCCCTGCGGCTGACGGGACTCGCTGCGGGGGCCCGACGATCGAGGCGTGGCTGCGGTGCGACGCGCCGAACGCGTCGTTGACATAGAGGTCTATGCCTTGCATGAGCGTGTCGACAAAGGCGGGGTCGTTGGACTTCTCGCCTGGATTGAAACGCAGATTTTCGAGCAGCTCAACATCGGGAATCAGCTCGTGGAGTCGGGCACGAACCGGGTCCATCGACAGCTTCGGTACGACTTCGCCATCGGGTCGGCCGAGATGGCTGCATGCCACTACCGTTGCGCCACGCTTCTTGAGCCAGCGCAGCGTGGGCAGCGCTGCCTTGATGCGGAGATCATCGGCGATCTCACGAGCCCCTTCTTCGCTGCGGAGCGGCACGTTGAAGTCGACCCGCACCAGCACTCGCTTGCCGTCGACATCGCCAAGATCTTCGAGTGTGGGAACCTTGTCGGTCATGCCGCACCCATCTTCAGCGCGAGATCGACCATGCGGTTCGAGTATCCCCATTCGTTGTCGTACCAGCCAATGATCTTGACCATGGTGGAGTTCTCGCCAGCGGTCATGGCCATCGTCATGCCCGAGTCGAAGATGCACGACTCGGCGCGGCCAACAATGTCTGAGGACACCAGCGGTTCATCGCTGTACCCAACAATGTTGGCGAGCGGTCCAGTTGCTGCGATACGGAACGCCTCGTTGATGTCGTCGGCCGATACGTCGGCATTGACCAATCCGACAAAGTCGGTCGCAGAGCCAGCCGGGACCGGCACCCGCACTGCCATACCATCGAGCTTGCCCATCAGGTGCGGCAGAACTTGCCCGGTGGCTTTGGCTGCACCCGTCGAAGTGGGGATCAGGTTCACCGCAGCAGCCCGTGCCCGGCGAAAATCCTTGTGCGGCGCGTCGACCAAGTTCTGGGTTCCGGTGTAGGCGTGAATGGTGGTGATGAGTCCTTGTTGTACGCCGAAAGCGTCGTCGAGCACCTTGACCATTGGAGCGAAGCAGTTGGTCGTGCACGATGCGTTGCTGACGATCACATCGTCGGCACCCAGTTCGCTGTCGTTGACGCCCAACACGATCATGGCATCGACATCGCCACTCGGTGCCGAAATGACCACCTTGTTGGCGCCGGCTTCGAGGTGCATGGCCGCCTGGTCACGCTTCTTGAAGATGCCGGTCGACTCGATCACGATGTCGGCGCCCAAATCAGCCCACGGCAGGTCAGCCGGGTTGCGGATGCTCAGAAACTCCATCTTGTCGCCATCGACGGTGATGTCTCCGTCGCCGACCGTGACATCGAAAGGAGCCTTACCGAACACGGTGTCGTGCTTGAGCAGATAGGCCATGGTCTCGGGATCACCCAAGTCGTTGACCGCCACAAAATCGATGTCGGCGCCAGCCTGTTTCGCAGCGCGCATGACATTGCGGCCTATGCGGCCAAAGCCGTTGATTGCTACTTTGAGGGTCACGAGATGACTCCAGGGGTGGGGGTTATGCGTTGCGATCGACGTCGCGGTGCGACACCCGTGGATGGTACCCCTGCTCTTCGAGGTGCCCTCGTAGCTGACTGGCTACCCAGACGCTTCGATGTTGGCCGCCGGTACAACCAATGGCAACCGACAGATAGCTCTTGCCTTCGCGCTCATACGCGGGCATTAGCAAATCAAGCAGCGCATACAGCCGCTCGAGGAAATCGTCGGTAATCGACTGCGCTTCGAGGTAGGCGGCGACCTCGGGATCGCGGCCGGTGAGCGGCCGGAGGTCTTCGATCCAGTGCGGGTTCGGCAGGAAGCGGCAGTCGAGCACGAGGTCGACGTCGAGCGGCAGCCCGTGCTTGTAACCGAAGCTCACGACCCGAACGCTCATTGCGGTGTCGTCGGTCTCGGTTGCGAACTCGCCTTCGATGCGGTCCCGCAGCTGGTGCACGCTCGTAGTACTCGTGTCGATCACCATGTCGGCTTCGGCCTTGATCACTTCGAGCGCTTCTCGTTCGGCGTCGATCGCTTCGACGAGCGGCAACCCATGGCGCCACGGGTGCGGACGTTTGGTGCTTTCATAGCGCTGCACCAAGATGGGCGTACTGGCCTGCAAGAAGACAACTCGCACTCGAGAGTCGTCGGCTTGGCGCAGCGAGCGGATGGCAGCAGTGATCTCGGTTGCTTCTTCGCCCGAACCAGCAACAAGTGCGACCCGGTCGTAGCGCGATTCGGCTACTCCTGCCAGTTCGGACACCTTGGGCAGTAGCGCAGCTGGAAGATTGTCGATGACGAACCAGCCAAGATCCTCGAGAAAATTCGCCGCCTGAGATCGACCTGCGCCCGACTGACCTGTTACAACCGCGAACTCCACAAATTGAGTCTAGAGGTTGCGCAGATCGGTCAGCGCACGGTTTCAGAACCGCGCCCCCAGAGGACGGTGGATCACCTGACTCGACACGCACGGCATCGCCGAGAACTTTCGACAGTGATGCTTCAGGTGTGGTTGCTTCAGGTGCGGTTGCTTCTAGGTGCACGACCGCCAGCTGGTCGTCCAGCTGATCCCAAAGCAGAGACCCTGGTTCAGCGCTCACGTGCCTCGAGCTCATCGAGCGGTGCAGACCTTCCCGAGCGGTTCGACGCCGGTTCGTTCAGCGCTTGTCGGCCACCAGTACCAACAGTCGCGGGATCGCGGCGGCTTCGCGGTACTGGGCAGCGCGATCGAGAAACCCCTCAGGCGGCGCGGGCTCGATCATCCGCTTGAATATGAAGCCGGCTTCGACCATCGCGTTCACGTACCGACTCAGGGGCCGATGAACAAATGGAATGAATACGTCCTTCTGGACCTCCTCGACCGTCGACGCCTCCTGCAGGTACGGCCCGATCCTCCAATAGCGTTCAGGAGGGTCGAGCCATTGGTCGTCGATCCAGCCGCTACCGGGTGTTTGCAAGAGCGGATGATTTAGCATCAGCACGAACCGACCGCCGGGGCGCAGCACACGAGCCGACTCTTGCAACGCCGCTTCCATAGCTTCGATGTGTTCGTAGACCAAGCAGGCCAATGCGGCGTCGAACCTGCCGTCCGCGAACGGGAGTGCGTCGGCATCGCAGCGGAGATAGACGGGGCCGCCGCCGCGCTGGACCGCTTTGCTGATCTGGCTGGCCGTCGGGTCGACGCCAATAACCCAGTCGGCATCGGCCGAAATGAGCCGGCGTGAAATCTGGCCTTCGCCGGTTCCCACGTCGAGAACCGTGTCTCGCCCGGCCAGCAGGTCGAGCGCCAGCGGAATGATCTGCTCTTCGTACTCGGCGTCGACGCCATTGGTGAACTCGTCTTGCCACCAGTCGGCGTGCTTCTCCCACAAACCCGGTTCGCTCACATCAGCCACCCCGTGACGATAACGACTTGCGCCAGAAGCCATGCCACGACACCGCTATCAATAAACCTGAGGGTCTAAGACTCAAGTTTTCTTGCATTTAGGGAATGGGGGCACGGTGGGCGCGGTTAGACAACTCACAATCAATAAAACCTGAGGAGACCTCAATGAGTAAAGCAGTAGGCATCGACCTCGGAACAACAAATTCCGTTGTCGCATCGATCGTCGGTGGCGTATCAGAAGTCATCGCCAACGCCGAGGGTGTGCGCACCACACCGTCAGTCGTCGCATTCGCCCGAGATGGCGAAGTGCTCGTCGGCGAAGTTGCAAAACGCCAAGCCATCACCAACCCCGAACGGACCATTCGTTCGGTGAAGCGCCATGTCGGCACCGACTGGAAACTCGCCATAGACGGCGAGAAGTACACCGCACAGGAAATCTCCGCTCGCATCTTGCAAAAGCTCAAGCGAGACGCCGAAGCGTTCCTCGGCGAACAGGTGACCGAAGCAGTCATCACGGTTCCCGCGTACTTCGACGATGCTCAGCGCACCGCAACCAAAGAAGCTGGCGCTATTGCTGGCTTGGACGTGTTGCGCATCATCAACGAGCCGACCGCAGCTGCGCTCGCCTACGGCATCGAAACCGAAGACAAGAGCGACCAGACCATCCTCGTGTTCGACCTTGGCGGTGGCACCTTCGACGTATCGGTTCTCTCGCTCGGCGACGGCGTGTTCGAAGTGCTCTCGACCCATGGCGACACCCAACTGGGGGGCGACGACTGGGACCAGGCCATCATCGACTGGATTCTGAAGACCTTCAAGGACACCGAAGGAATCGACCTATCTGGCGATGCCATGGTCATGCAGCGGCTCAAAGAGGCCGCAGAGACCGCGAAGATCGAGTTGTCGCAAACCCAGACGACCCGCATCAACTTGCCGTTCATCTCGGCGACCGACGCGGGACCGAAGCACCTCGACCTCGAGCTCACCCGCTCGAAATTTGAGACGCTGACCGAGGACTTGGTCGCAAAGTGCAAGGCACCATTCGAGCAGGCCATTGCCGATGCCAAGCTTTCCGACGGCGAACTCGACCACGTGATCATGGTTGGCGGCTCAACCCGAATGCCAGCCATCACCGAACTGGTCAAGGGACTTAGCGGCCTTGATCCGCACAAGGGAGTCAACCCCGACGAGGTCGTGGCGCTTGGCGCCGCCGTTCAAGCTGGCGTACTACGCGGCGACGTGAGCGATGTCGTCTTGCTCGATGTCACACCATTGTCGCTGGGGATCGAGACCATGGGCGGGGTCATGACCACGCTCATCGAGCGCAACACCACGATCCCGACAAAGCGATCGGAAACCTTTAGCACTGCCGACGACGATCAACCTTCGGTCGAAGTGCACGTGCTTCAGGGCGAACGCGAGATGGCGCAGTACAACAAGACGCTGGGCAAGTTCCAGCTCGTCGACTTGCCAGCTGCACCCCGAGGCGTACCTCAAATTGAGGTGACATTCGACATCGATGCCAACGGCATCGTGCACGTCTCGGCAACCGACAAAGGCACCGGCAAAGAGCAGTCGATCACCATCACCGGCCAGTCCTCGCTGTCTGACGAAGACATCGAGCGCATGGTCAAAGACGCCGAAGCTCACGCCGACGACGATAAGCGCCGCCGCGAAGAAGCCGAGGCTCGCAACGACGCTGACATGACCCTCTATCAGGCTCGGCGTCAACTCGATGATGCCAGCGACTCATCTGACGAACGGGTGCAGCTCGAGGGAGCCATCGAGAACCTGGCAAACGCCATCGACACTCAGGACCTTGACGCCATGAAGACCCATGTCGACGAAGTTCGCGAGGCATCTCAGGCCTATGGCCAGTTCCAATATGAGCAGGCAAGCGCTTCGACCGGCTCAGCTGGTGATGCGGCCAAGGTCGACGACGACATTGTCGACGCCGAGATCGTCGATGCCGAAATCATCGACGGAGAACCCGCAAACGCCTAGTCCCCCGTCGGCCCACTCAGTTGAGGGCCCCGCCCCGTGTGCTGTGACACGCGACGCAGGGCTCTCGACGGGCGCGCCAGCACCACCCCGTCCGACGCACCCCGACGCATTCCGATCTTCTGAATTACGCACCGACCTAAGGAGGTGAACCCAAATGCAAGCAACCGCCGAATGGCTCGACACCGACTACTACGAAGTACTTGGTGTGCAACCCACAGCCTCGAAGAAGGAAATTCGAACCGCCTACCGCAAGCTGGCCCGCACTGCCCATCCCGATTCGAACCCCGATGACAGCACTGCGGAGCAGCGCTTCTCCGACATCGCCAAGGCCTACGAAGTCCTGCACGACGACGACAACCGGGCCGAGTACGACGACGTACGCATGCGTGCATCGCAACCGACTTACACGGCGCGTGACCCTTTCAACGACTCGCATCATCGCGGCGACTACGTAGACCTTGGTGACATTTTCGGCGACTTCTTCGCCCACCAGCAGCACGCACCTCGTCGTGGCGCAGACATCTCAGCTTCACTATCGCTTGACTTTGTCGACGCCGTTAACGGGCTCACGACCACGCTGGTGGTCGACGAGCGACCGATCAACGTCCGCATTCCGGCTGGCGTGAGCAATCAACAGACAATCCGACTGGCGACCAAGGGACATCCCGGTAGCAACGGCGCCCCCAACGGCGACCTACTTATCAAGATCGAGGTACTCCCCCACCACCAGTTCGGACGATCCGGCAAGAACCTGACCGTCACCGTGCCCGTGTCCTACGAAGATGCCGTGCTTGGCGGCCAGGTCAGCGTTCCGACGCTGCGAGGGGCCGACGTTACCGTCCGGCTTCCAGCTGGGTCGCAGTCTGGCTCGAAGCTGCGTGTCAAGGGCCAAGGCGTCGCCACGTCGTCGGGCACCGGCGACCTGCTAGCAACGATCAAGGTCGACGTCCCTGAGCTTGTCTCGGACGCAGAACGGGCGCTGCTTGAGCAGCTACGAGCGTTGCGGGCCACCATCTGACTGTTTCGAGTCGGTATGGAGCTTGTCGTAGATCGCTTCGGCGACTGCGTCGGGCAGCCATCGCAACGATTGCAGCTCTTCGAGCGAAGCAGCCTTGATTGCCTTGACGCTGCCGACTTCGCGCATTAGGCGCTTCTTGCGGGTGTCGCCGAGCCCGGTGATGTCGTCGAGCACGGACTTGCGCATGCGCTTGTCGCGCAGCTGACGATGGTAGGTGATGGCAAATCGGTGGCTCTCGTCGCGGATGCGCTGCAGCATGTACAACGCTTCGCTCTGGCGCGGCAGCATGATCGACTCGCTACGGCCCGGGATGAACACTTCTTCGAATTGTTTGGCCAGTGATGCCACCGGTATCTCGTCACTCAGACCGAGTTCATCGAGCACCTTGACTGCGACACTGAGTTGGCCCTTGCCGCCGTCGACCAGCAGAAGCTGCGGCGGGTACGCAAACTTGCCCCACTCTTCGGGTGGGCGGCCTTTGTCGTGCACATAGCTGGTGAACCGGCGGCGCAGGACTTCTTCCATCGCAGCGAAGTCGTCGTTGCCTTCGACAGTCTTGATCTTGAATCGGCGATACTCGCTCTTCTTGGCCAGCCCATCTTCGACAACAACCATCGACCCGACATAGTCGGTGCCTTGAATATGGCTCATGTCGTAGCACTCGATGCGAAGCGGCGACATTGGCAAGTCGAGGAACTCCTGCAACTGATTGATTGCTTGGCTACGGCTGTTGTGATCACTCTGGCGCTTCAGCCGATGGCGCTGAAACGACTCGCGTGCATTCTGCGTGACCGTCTCGGCCAACTCACGTTTGTCGCCCCGCTGCGGTATCGCGATCGTGACCGCCGAGCCGCGCTGCTCGCTCATCCACTCTTCGTACATCTCTTGAGACGCAGGCAGGTCGGGCACCAAGACCTTCTTGGGATGCCCGAGCGGATTGTCGTCGAAGTACAAGCGCTCAAGAATACGGGCGATGAGTTCAGCTCGGTCCAACGACTCGGCCTTGTCGACGATGAAGCCCCGGCGGCCGAGCACCCGACCCTTGCGCACGAAGAAGACCTGAACGGCAGCCTCGAGTTCATCGTCGAAGAGACCAATGACGTCGAAGTCCTCGTTGCGAGTACCGACCATCTGATTCTTCTCGTTGGCCTTGCGCACGCTGATGAGACGATCGCGGTGACGTGCCGCCAACTCGAACTCGTGGTCAGCGCTTGCTTGCTGCATGTCGCGCTCAAGCCGATCGACGATCTCGTCGGTATCGCCTTCGAGGAACTTGATCAGTTCGGCGGTGAGTTCTTGATAGTTCTCTTTGCTGATGGCGTCGACGCACGGTCCCGAGCATTTTTCGATGTGGAAGTCCAGGCATGGCTTGCCGAGCCGCTCGTGGCGCACGAACTTGCCCTGGGTACAGGTCCGAATGGGGAACGTGCGCAGCAACAAATCGAGGGTCTCTCGAATGGCATAGGCATGGCCATAAGGCCCGAAGTAGCGATTCCCCTTCTTCTTCTTGCCTCGAATCACCATGGCGCGCGGCCACTCGTCGGCCAGCGTGATCGCGAGAAATGGGTAGCTCTTGTCGTCGCGATAGCGGACGTTGTAGCGCGGCTGGTGACGCTGGATCAGCGTGTGCTCCAGCATCAACGATTCGACTTCGGTGGCGACCTGGATCCACTCGACGGTGTCGGCTTCGGCAACCATCTGGGCGGTGCGGACCTGAAGGTTCCGCGGGTTCTGGAAGTAGTTCGAAAGCCGGCTACGTAGGTTCTTTGCCTTGCCCACGTAGATCACTCGCCCGGCCGCGTCCTTGAACTGATACGAACCTGGAGTGGTTGGAATCGTGCCAGTTGGCGGGCGTGTCACCATCCCTGCCGACTCTAGTGCTGTGCCAACTGGCAAACTGACAGCCATGACGCGGTCGCTGGGCACAACATCGATGGTTGCCATCGTGGTGCTGATCTCAATGACGTCATTGGCTTGCTCGGGCAACGAGGTCACAGGTGAAGCCGACGCCGACTCAACCGCTACCGCATCTGTGCCCGTCGGGGAACCCGATGCTGATACCGGGGCGCCAGACGACCGGTCGCCCGATGGCCAGCCGCACGACACCGAACCTGCGGTGCCCGATGAGCCAAAGCCCGAGCCGCAACCCTATGTTCCTGTGGGCCAACCCGGGACTGCGCAGGCGTACGACGAGCTGGTCGACGGTCTGCAGCCTCTCATTCCTGCTGCGCTTCAGAACCAGGTGCCGTGGCCAGATCTGCGCAACCCGAATCCAATCATCGCCCAGCAGCAGATCTTCGAAATGTGGATCTGGATGGCCGAGTTCGTTCCTGAACCAGAGCTGGTGGCAGTGCTGGCTGCGCCTGGCAGCCCGAGTCGCGAAGAAGTAGCAGGCCTGTTCGCTCAGATAAAGGAGCAAGGCGTGCTGCGAGAACGAGTTGGTAACGGCTACCGCGCCTACGAGCACACCGTCGTGACCTTCGAATCGGCTGGCCTGCCACTCTGGCTCGCCCAGGACGTGCCCGAAGACGCCGTGATTGTCTACTACAGCGACGACTCCGGGCCCGTAGACGTCACCGATCGCGAGACCGGCGAGCCGCTCTATCAGGAATCACCGACCCCGACTCGGCGTTGGCTGTCGATCATGGTGCCGACCGACGTCGGTTGGCAGCTCTATCGCGATCAGTTGATCGACTCCAGCCGCGGGCTCGAGACCCCCGACGTGCCACCACCGCCCAGCACCAACCCTGACCGACCCCGTCCCGAAATCTAATGCGCCGCCGCCTTCCACTCCTGCTCAGTTGTCTTGTCCTCGCCGTCATACTCGGCGCATGCCGTTCCAACGCGTCGACCGAGACCACTGCGGACGATCCTGGCGCGACCACCCCGGCACCGTCCGCGCAAGACGATGGAGATGGCGGTAGAGATGAAGACGGCGGCGACGACGAGGATGTCGACGGACCATTCGATGATCCCAGCGCCGGCGGTGACCGAGCACCTGACGAGCCTCGCACTGTGCCCCCGCTCCAGCTTCCCGCAACGGCCCCAGGAACCAACGAAGCCGCCGAAGCGCTGCTCGACGAGCTTGATCAATACATCACCGAAGACCAGAGAGCAGCAGGGGTTCCTTGGCCTGACCTAAGAAACGTCGACCCCGTCGAGTCCTACCGGTCCGATGCGACGTTTCAAGCATGGATGACCGAGAACAACCCCACTCCGACGTTGGTCGAGGCCTACACCGCCCCAGGTGGCCCGGAACGGGACTTCGATCTCGAACTCTTCGACGAACAGAACCGGCTCGATTTGCGTGTCAGCCCGGGCGAACCGCCCTATTCGATGCGCGTCGAAGATGTCGTCCACCCCGCCGCCACCGGCATCAGCGATGCACTACTGGAACTTGTGCCCGAGGGATCGGTCGCCATCATCTATTGGGACTCGGTCGGAGCCAGCGACACCTTTACTGCCGAAGGTCAGTATTACGGGAGCAGCGGAGGGTGGGTCGACCTCGGTCCTTGGGTCGCCATCATGGCGCCAACCGATGTGGGCTGGCAGGTTTGGTACGACGAACTCGTCGAGCCTCCCCCACCCGGATCACGCGAGCAACAAGGCCCCCCGGTAAAAGACGAATCCCCCCGCCCCCAGGTCTAGGTGTAGCGCGGGGCCACCGAGTCTACGGTCCCGGTCCGCTTCGCTACCCCTTGTTACGGGGGTTGGCCGGATCGCTAGTGCTCAAAAAGCGTGCTTTACCGGGTCAGGAAGAGTTGGAGTTCCATGGCGGCGATCTCTTCGACGCTCACGACTGCTACCGCGCTTGGCTTTGGGATTTCGTAGTCGGCGAGCGCCATGTCGGTCAAGGTTCCGAACACGATCACCAAACCAGCCTGCGATTCGGCAGTGAGCGGAATCGTCACCTGATTAGTCACGCCGTGGACCGTCAGGTTCCCGTTGGCTTCGAACGTGATACTGGCCCCCTCGGCTGGCAGTTCGCCGAGCTCGATCGGTTCGGTCAGTTCGAAAACCGCCTCGGGGAACGTGTCGGTCTCGAGGCCACCGCTTGGCCCTTTCAGTGCATTGGTACGGCTCTCGTTGTCGGTGAGCAGGGTGGTCATATCGACCACGAACCGCGCGCCGATCACCTTACTTCCGGACAACTCCATAGAGCCACTGACATCACCCGTGCGTCCTACGACTGTCTTTGCACCAATGCCAGCAAGTTCTTCGTTGATCCTGAACCCGGCAAAGGTCGCTCCGCACGCATCGGTAAGACACTCTGCGTTGAATACCCCGATGGAGGTATCGACCGTCCAGACACCGTCGGTGCCCGCCCCGACGGACGCAGCCGAGTCTGGCTGGCCGCTGTCGAGCTCGTTCTCGCCGTCGTCATCGTCGACGGATCCATCGTCGATGTCGGCGGTGTCGGCGGCGCCGACGCCACCTACGTCGCCGCTGGCTGCCGCCGCAACGGATTCGGCCCGTGCCTCTTGCTGGGCAACCGAGTTGACGTCGGACGGCGCAGTATCGCGAAAGAACACGAAATAGATCGCCGCCGCTGCGATCAGCAAGCCGATCAGTCCGACACTGCCAACAATTCGAGTTCGTTTCGTCACGGGGCCAGCGTAGCTAACCCTTGCGGCCGGCGAGGATCGGCTTCAGGAAGTGGCCGGTGAAACTGTCGGGGTTCTCGGCAACAAGTTCCGGGGCGCCCTGCGCAACCACCAGACCGCCTCCGTCGCCGCCGTAGGGACCAAGGTCGATGATCCAGTCCGCCGTCTTGATGACATCGAGGTTGTGTTCGATGACCAGAACCGTATTGCCCTGATCGACCAGTCGACTCAGAACGTTGAGCAGCTTGCGGATGTCTTCGAAGTGCAGCCCGGTAGTTGGTTCGTCGAGAATGTAGATCGTGTGGCCGGTGCTGCGCTTGGCCAACTCGCTCGCCAGCTTGACTCGCTGCGCCTCGCCACCGGACAGGGTTGGCGCCGACTGGCCCAGGCGTACGTAGCCGAGGCCGACGTCGACCAGCGTCTGCATATGGCGGGCGATTGGCGGCTGGTTCGAGAAGAACTCGAGGGCCTCTTCGACTGGCATGTTGAGCACGTCGGCAATTGTCTTGCCCTTGAACCTGATGTCGAGCGTGTCACGGTTGTAGCGGCTGCCCTTGCAGACCTCGCACGGCACGTAGACGTCGGGCAGGAAGTGCATTTCGATCTTGATGGTTCCGTCGCCCGCACACGACTCGCAGCGTCCGCCTTTGACGTTGAACGAGAAGCGACCCGGCATGTAGCCCCGCACCCGAGACTCTTGAGTCTGCGCAAACAGCTTGCGTACGTGGTCGAACACGCCGGTGTAGGTCGCCGCATTCGATCGAGGCGTGCGCCCGATGGGCTGCTGGTCGATGTTGATGACCTTGTCGAGATGATCGAGGCCCTCGACTGTCTTGTGTCGACCCGGCACGTTCTTCGACTTGTAGATGCGTTGCATGAGCGCCCGGTACAAGATCTGATTGACGAGCGTGCTCTTGCCGGAGCCTGACACCCCGGTCACGGCGACAAAGCAGCCCAACGGGAACTCGACGTCGAGGTTCTGCAAGTTGTTCTCGGTCGCCCCGCGCACCGTGATCATTTCGCCATTGGGTTCACGCCGCATCGCTGGAACCGGAATCTCTTTTTTGCCCGACAGGTACTGCCCGGTCAGAGACTTTTTGTTCTTGAGAAGCTGTTTGTAGGTGCCTGAATGCACGACCTGGCCGCCGTGCTCGCCCGCGCCCGGGCCGATATCGACGATGTGATCCGCAACCTGCATGGTCTCTTCGTCGTGCTCGACAATCAAGACCGTGTTGCCAAGGTCGCGCAGCCGCACGAGAGTTTCGATCAACCGTTTGTTGTCGCGTTGGTGCAGACCGATAGACGGCTCGTCGAGCACATAGAGCACCCCGACCAGTCCACTTCCGATCTGTGAAGCCAGCCGGATGCGCTGCGCTTCGCCGCCGGACAACGTGCCTGCAGAGCGACCAAGCGAAAGATATTCGAGGCCGACATCGATCAAGAAACCGATCCGGGCGTTAATTTCTTTCATGACCTCGCTGGCGATGAGCAGGTCGCGTTCGCTGAGTTGCAGGTCGGCGAGCACCTTGGCGGCGTCGCGGATCGACATGGCGCAGATCTCAGAAATGTTGCGACCGTCGACAGTGACCGCGAGCGATAGCGGGCGCAGGCGAGCGCCATCGCAATGCGAGCAGTCGACCTCGCGCATGTAGCCCTCGATCTGTTCGCGCTGGCGGTCGCTCTCGCTGTCGAGATGCCGGCGCTGCAGGTACGGCACCACACCCTCGTAGTTGGCCTGGTAGCTCCGGCGCCGGCCGTAGCGGTTCTTGTAGGAGACCTCGACCTTGCCTTTGCCGCCGCCGTACAGCAGCAACTTCTGCTTGGGCTTCGTCAGCTTGGCCCACGGTGCGTTGATGTCGATCTTGTTGTCTTCGCACACCGCTTCGAGCAGCCGTTCGAAGTAGCGAGACCGGCCACCACCCCACACGGTGATGGCTCCCTCGGCCACGCTGAGATCATGATTGGGCACGATCAGGCTGGGGTCGACCTGGAATCTGGTGCCTAGGCCGTCGCAGTGCTGACACGCGCCGTACGGCGAATTGAACGAAAAGTTTCGGGGTGCGATCTCTTCGAACGACTTGCCATCGCTCGGGCGTGACAGGTGTTCGCTGAAGGTCAGTGTTTCGGCTTCGGCGTCGCTGTCTTTGGCGGGAACAATCTCGATCTGCGCCATGCCTTCGGCCAACCCCAGCGCAGTTTCCAGCGACTCGGTCAAACGACGATCGATCCCGTCGCGCTGTACCAGCCGGTCGACGATGACCTCGATGTCATGAGTCTCGTAGCGCTCGAGTTGAAGCTTGGGTCGACCCTCGTCGTCGTCGCCTGCAATGTCGGCCAGGTCATACACCTGCCCATCGATGCGAACCCGAGCAAAACCATCGGCGGCCAAGTCGGCCACCAGAGTTTCGTAAGTCCCCTTGCGGCCACGGACCACCGGTGCAATGACCTGAAAGCGAGTGCCCTCGGGCAGCGTGAGCACCCGATCGACGATCTGCTGCGGGGTCTGACGGACCAGCCGCTCGCCGGTCTCGGGGTCGTGAGCGATGCCGATCCGGGCGAACAGCAATCGCAAGTAGTCATAGACCTCGGTGATGGTTCCGACCGTGGATCGTGGATTGCGAGACGCTGATTTTTGGTCGATCGAGATCGCCGGCGAAAGGCCTTCGATGAAGTCGACGTCGGGTTTGTCCATCTGGCCGAGGAATTGACGGGCGTATGCCGACAACGACTCGACGTAACGGCGCTGACCCTCGGCATAGATCGTGTCGAACGCCAATGACGACTTGCCCGAACCCGACAGGCCGGTGAAGACAATCAACTTGTCGCGCGGCAAATCTACATCGACATTTTGCAGATTGTGTTCTCGTGCACCTTGCACGACCAAACGTTCCACTGTTACTCCGCTCGCCTTCGGCTGCTTGCTGGCATTCGCCAGATCCAATACTCACTCATCACACCGGGGCTCATCCTTCGCCCCTCGACCCAACCAACGCGACCGCTCGCCTTCGGCTGCTTGCTGGCATTCGCCAGATCCAATACTCACTCATCACACCGGGGCTCATCCTTCGCCCC
>ENA-ORXT01001863-ORXT01001863.1-marine-metagenome-genome-assembly--contig:-NODE-1863-length-26868-cov-4.023403_pt1 | contig 26868 bp, 16 predicted proteins | sample MGYA00237868_ERZ511482 | MGnify/ENA metagenome assembly ERZ511482
CAATACGATAGATACCACTAAATAGGTAGGTTACTTTATTTAATCAAGCAATCGAGTATCTTATTCCCTTCTAAAAAGCCTTCTAAGTGATCTCCGATCTGTACAGGACCAACTCCAGCTGGTGTACCCGTAAAAATCAAATCACCTTTTTGGATGGTAAAAAATTTAGATACATAGCAAATTAAATGCGCGAAATTAAAAATTAAATTAGATGTATTCCCTTTTTGCACGATTTCTCCATTTTTTTCTAATAAAAAATCGATATCTGCTTCTCTTTCATAGTCTTGCCATGAGCCGACTAAGGCGGAACCATCAAATCCTTTTGCGATTTCCCACGGATGACCCTTTGATTTTAATTGACTCTGTACATCTCTCGCTGTAAAATCTATCCCAACAGTTATCGCCTCTATATAATCAAGTGCAAATGCTTTTTGGATAGACTTTCCATTCTTCGCCATTTTTAACACAACCTCGATCTCATAATGCACGTCTTCACTAAAATCTGGAGTATAAAAAACATTTGGATCTTTTAAAATCGCTGTCGGCGGCTTCATAAAGACCAAAGGCTTTTTAGGAACTGGATTGTTCAATTCTTTTGCGTGATCGATATAATTTCTTCCGATACAGAATATCTTCATAATGGGCTTAGAATTTTACATTCATTAAACCGACAAGGTCTTTTACCTCCTTTAGTGTTTGCTGTGCTACCTTTCTAATCTCAGATGATGATTGCTTAATTTGGTACTTAAGCTCTCTTTTATTATCCAAAATCTCTGCCTTTCGACTGATGAACTCTGCAGTTAAGCGTACAAGAACATCTGCTGCAGCATCCTTTAATTCACTATATTTCAATACTCCAGATTCGTAATCCTTCATCAGAGAGTCATAGCTCTCTCCTCCACTAGCGTTGATTAGCTCGAAGAGATTCTGCACACCTTCACTCATCTCACCATCTTTGGTCTCGCCGGCATCAGTTACTGCTGACTTAATTTGTTTTCGGATTCTTTCTTCACTTGCAAAAATACCGATGTGGTGTTTTTCACCAGCACTTTTACTCATTTTCCGGGATGGATCTGCTGTTGATTTGATCCTTGGTGTTTTTGTATGAAGGGTTTCTGGTAAAACAAAGTATTCCTTCCCTACATTAGAATTAAATCTATTAGCGATTTCTCTTGTCAATTCAAGATGCTGATCTTGGTCATCGCCGACTGGGACAAAATCAGCCTTATAGATCAAAATGTCTGCAGCTTGCAAAACTGGGTAATCATATAAGCCTACTGATATAAAAGACTCTTTCGAACTATCAGCCGCCTTTTGACTTTTATCCTTGTACTGGGTCATGTTGCTAACTCTTCCTACAGAAGCGAAGCAATTAAATATCCAACAAAGCTCAGCATGTTCAGGCACAAGTGATTGGACAAACAAATTTTCAGGTTTTACGCCTACGGAGGTCAATTCTACAATCAAGTCCCACGACTGGGTTCTTAATTTATCGGTCTTAAATGGCATCGTCATCGCGTGATAATCGACGACTCCATAAAAACATTGATAGTTTGATTGTAAATCGACCCAGTTTTTAACAGCACCAAAGTAATTGCCCAGATGGAGTTGACCTGTTGGCTGAATACATGACAAGACTCTCTTCTGATCACTCATAGTGAGATTACTTTACTGCGATCAATGAAATTTCTATATTGACAAATTTGGGGAGGTTTGCGACTTCGACGAGTTCACGTGCAGGAGCAGTTGATTCTCTGAAGTATTCTGCATAAACAGCATTAATCGCGCTGTATTGATTCATATCTGCAACAAATACTGAACACTTAACAACATTTTCAAAACTCATCTCAGCTTTATCCAAAATCGCTTTTAGATTTCGAAAAACTTGATGAGTTTCTTCTTCAATTGAGCTAATAATCAATTCCCCAGTTTCTGGAACAAGAGAAATTTGACCTGACACATACAGAGTGTCACTAGCCATAATGGCTTGGTTATACGGCCCGACTGGACTTGGCGCTTGTGGTGTATTGACGATCTCTTTCATTAGAAAAATTAATCCAATTCTTCCTCAGCTTGAACGAGAATTTTACCTCTATAATAGAGATTTCCATCATGATAATACGCTCTGTGATACAAGTGAGACTCACCAGTGTTCTTACAGATAGCTATCTGAGGAATCGCCATTTTCTTGTGCGTTCTTCTCTTACGCTTACGCTGCTTTGAAATCCGACTCTTAGGATGTGCCATAACAACTGTTTTTTATTTAAGTTTTATATTTTTTAAGTCTCCCCAAATATCATTCCCTTCTTTATCATCAGGAGTATCTTCTCTATCTATATAATCTAACATGCCTTCATCACAATCTTTATAATCTTCAGCTTCACAATCCTTCACATTCATTAATGGAAGACGAAGTTGGATCATTTCATACATCATATCAGCAACATTAATTTCAGATGCATCTCTTTGTATAAAGATGACTTCTTCACTTTTAATGTCTTCATCAGCATACTTTACTAAGTATTGCTCATTAGCTTCAATTGGAATGTCAATTGATTTCAAACATCGATCGCATGGCACGTTAATGTGTCCACTAATTTCAAAATCTAAAACCAATAACGATGGTTTCTTTTCTAAATTGAGTATGACTCCGAAGGATCCTTTCCGTATCAAAGACTCTGTGTACATGTCAAAAAATGAATCAGTCAACTGAAAGCTATACTGATGCATACCATCTATAAGTCCTTTGATCGGTAATGAAAACTCACTCTTTAGGTCTTTCATTTAACCAGAATATTAAAATGGGCTGCAAAGATAGATTTTTTCAAGCGATTGTGCATGAAAAAACTATCTTCTTTTAAAGTCTTCTCTTGAATTGGGAGACCATATTCGATTTAAATGCCAAAAGCCTGAGATTCTTAGAGGCATGAGATTACTAAAACTTCAAAAATAGAGGATTCTTGGACTTCAAAACCAGGCATCAATTGTGTTTCATTACCAAATTGATAACTAATGCGGGAGTTATCTTGAATGGATTCTGTTGATTGAATCAAGTTAGATGCTTTTTCACTTTTTAAGACATCGGACTGAATTCCACTTAAATATCTATTTGTATAGCATTTGGGCGCTTTCACTTTGACTTCGCATGACCATTCACCCCATTCAGGTCCTGTATCACAATTTAGCAAGCATTTTATGATGTAATCTGAACCCAATGTTGAATCATCATAATAGATCAAAGTATTGCTTGTCGATATGATAGTCGTGTCATTCGAACAAGAATAATCTGGCTTTATATACCAGGCATAACCGTCTATTCCTGAGGTGATTGTACACGTTAACTCTAATTGATTAGGTTCTGGAGAGCTGACTATTAAATCGGCTTCATGAGGCATTGGACAATACATAATAGTTGTTGGACTTAGACAATTATCGATGTAATCTTTCATCTTAGTGGCAACTTGCGGATCGAACCCTAAGGACAAATCAACACCATTTCCAGAAGATGAAATATGACAATAGCTCATGATTGTTCCTTTGACAGGAATGATAGGATTTGATATATCAAAGCAATCACTTCCAGCAGCTTCTTCTATATTATCAATAACACCATCACAATCTGAGTCATTGTTATTACTCGTTGAATAAACATTTGCACAGTCATCAATCTGAGTGCTATTTCCATTCCAGGCACATGAATGTGTATGTGGCGAACTTAAATTATGTCCAATCTCATGGGCGACGACATTGACTGACCAAGAATAGAGGCTTAAGTCGGTATTGAAGGAGGTGAATATTCGACTAAACCCGTATAGTGGTTCTTCATACGGACAATAGTCGCGTCGATTGGCAATGCCCCCAAAATGATTCGTCGTCGAGAGCAAATGCGCAATTCGTCCATTATATACACCATCCAATTCACATTTGTATGCATTTAACACATCACCCGAACTGTCTGCATTATTTGCATCATAAGGATCGGGAGTAGACCATACATCTATTTGAGTGACATTTAAATGAATGTTTGACATACTATATAATGAATTGACGGTGTTCAGCAAACTTGTCGCATAGTTCAAGGTGTTTGTAACATTAGAACCAAAATCTGTAAACATTTGATAATCACATTCGATATACAGGTCAACTGTTGAGATGGCTGGAGAAGATTTCTGAGTTTTAAAATGATCACTTTGATTTGATGCATGCCAATCGTCTTCATTCGTAGACTCACAAATACTAAAATTATGAATTCGTGTAATTCCATCATCATGGAATAGATCATAATTGTCAGTAGTCCTATTTTTTCTCAGGTTCCAATTTTGATTATCGAAAGAGATGAGGGCTAGTATTTCGTTGTTATAGATGCTTAGTGAAACGATTGAGTTTTTGGCACCAAGTACTTTTCCTGAATAGTGAACAATGTCCAAATTATTGATTTGTCTATTTCCGCTATGGTGTCTTTCGACAAATTTTGTATTGTTTTTAAAAGCGGAAGTCCTTTCCAGTGAAATTGTCTTGTTGCCTTTTTGACCGACTGGCAACTCAAGTATCAAATGCTCAGGTCTAAGCTTAGCGACCTTAGTCATCTCATCCTGTTTTGGAGTTAAGATAAACACAACAGTTTGGTCAACTCTTAAACTTCCATTCGTGTTAAACAATTGTATTTGGGATAACACTGTGGAATAAAAGGATAAACTCAATAAAATAAAAAGGCCTTTTAGGTACACATCCTTAAGACGAAAAATTGGCAACAGTACACATGAAATTTAAAATTTTAACACTAATTGATTCAGATAAGACTTTCTTGCCAGAAGGCGACTTTCTATTGAAAATAGAATACGTCTATTGATCAAAACTGATAACGCACATGAGACTAAAATTACAATCCACCAATCATTTTTTCTGGTCTTACCCAAGCTTTAAATTCTTTATCGGTCAGATAGCCTAAGGCCAGTGCTGCTTCCTTTAGACTCGTCCCTTCTTTATATGCTTTTTTGGCAATCGCTCCTGCTTTATCATAGCCTATTTTTGTATTCAGTGCAGTCACAAGCATTAAAGAGTTATGTAGTAACTGATCTATGCGCTCTTTATCTGGCTCAATACCAACAGCACAATTATCATTAAAACTGACGCATGCGTCTCCAATCAGATTTGCAGAATTTAAAAAATTGTAAATCATCATAGGTTTAAATACGTTGAGTTCGAAATGTCCAGTCATCCCACCAATATTAATAGCCACATCGTTACCCATCACCTGTGCCATTGCCATAGTCAGTGCTTCTGATTGTGTCGGGTTTACTTTTCCTGGCATGATAGATGATCCAGGCTCATTCGCCGGAATTTTGAGTTCTCCAATTCCACATCTTGGACCCGATGCCAGCATTCTGATATCGTTACCGATTTTCATTAAAGAAACGGCAACAGTTTTTAATGCGCCATGAGATTCTACTATGGCGTCATGAGCAGCAAGGCCTTCAAACTTATTTTTGCCTGTGATAAATGGAAGTTTAGTTGCCTTAGCGATATGCTTGGCGACTTTTTTATCATAGCCTCTTGGAGTATTCAATCCAGTACCGACAGCAGTCCCGCCAAGAGCCAGTTCACTTAAATGCGGCAAAGTATGTTTGATCGCTCGAATACCGTGGTCTAACTGTGAGACATATCCAGAAAGTTCTTGCCCAACAGTGACAGGAGTCGCATCCATAAAGTGTGTTCTCCCGATTTTGACGATTTTACTATATTTCTTTGCTTTGGTATTGAGCGTTTTCTTTAGTTTTTCTAAACCAGGAATCGTCTTTTCAATAAGTGCTTTGTATGCAGCAATATGCATTGCTGTTGGAAAGGTATCATTGGAAGATTGCGATTTATTGACATCATCATTTGGATGTAAATATTTCTTTATATCTATCAGTTTTCCTCCTTTTAATACATGGCCTCGATTAGCGATGACCTCATTGACATTCATATTTGTCTGAGTACCCGATCCCGTTTGCCACACGACAAGAGGAAATTGATCATCTAATTTTCCGTCTAAAATTTCTTGACACACTTTAGCAATAAGATTTGCTTTTACCTTTGAGAGTACCCCAAGTTCAGCATTTGTTTTTGACGCAGCTTCTTTCAAGATCGCGTAGGCCTTTATGACCTCAATCGGCATTAGTTGCCGTCCTATTTTGAAATTTTCCTTTGAGCGTTGAGTTTGTGCGGCCCAATACTTATCAGCAGGTACGTTTACAATACCAATACTATCTTTTTCTTTTCTAAATGCCATGTCTATATGTTTTTTATGATACAAAAATATAGAATTCTAAACTTCGTATATTAGCCTTCGTTATATAATTATAATTTTTACTCATTAAAAAACTGACATATGGCTTTTACACTCCCAGAATTAGGATATGCTTATGATGCCTTAGCGCCTCACATTGATGCAAAAACAATGGAAATACACCACACCAAGCATCACAATGGTTACACAAATAAATTGAATGCTGCTATTGATGGCACTGCATTAGACGGACAGTCAATTGAAGAGATTTTAAAGAATCTTGACATGTCAAATGGTGCTGTACGAAATAACGGTGGTGGTTTTTACAATCACAGTTTATTTTGGAAGGTTATTGCTCCTGAAGATAGAGGACGCCTTTCTGGACCATTAAAAGATGCAATAGATGCTGCATTTGGATCAAAAGAAGCATTCGAAGAAGCATTTGCGAAAGCTGCTGGATCAAGATTTGGTTCTGGCTGGGCATGGTTATGCAAACATGATGGTGGTAAAGTAGAAATTTGTTCTACCCCAAATCAAGATAATCCACTCATGCCAGGTGTTGGCTGTGGTGGTCAACCAATATTGGGCATTGATGTGTGGGAACATGCTTACTATTTAAACTATCAAAATAGGAGACCTGACTATGTCAAAGCATTTTTAGACATTGTCAATTGGAATGAAGTCGAAAGGCGCTACCAGGCATCTTAAATTAATATCGACTGGATGTCGATAAGTGTTGAGTTTTGAATGTTAAATGTTAAGTAAAAGTGTAATGCTTTGTCTAATTGTTATCATTCGATGATGTTAATCCTATTTATATTTGGATGCATTTATATTAAAATTTTGACATAGAAAAGGCTCGCAATGTAGTGTTGCGAGCCTTTTATTTTATATTATGTAATGCTTATCGCTGAATAATAATTCTTTCATTTGCTAAGACGTAGTAATTATTTCTAACAGTGGCATAATAAAAGCCTGATGGCAAATGCGAGACATCTATAGCCTTTCTCATACTTCCAATAAGCATATCAATTTTGTCAGTCAGTACGATTTGTCCGTTTATATCTAGTAGTTCGATGAAGGCTTCTCCTTCTACATTACTAGATTCTATTTGTAAAACAAATTCATTTGAGACTGGATTTCCCAAAGTCACAAAACTAACCTCTCCCTCCGACTGGAGGCTCCCATCATCTGGACATTCATCACCAGTGACTCGATTTAATTGTATAAAGTTTTCAGACAATTCGTAACAGTCTGCGATTGATGTAGTTGTCACATCTTGTTGAGTCTGGATCGTAAATACATCTGATGAAATTCCAGGATGAGACACACCATATATTCTACACATGCCCACTCCAATATTTTCAATATCAATAGAGCCGCTAATGTTAGTCGCTAAAAATCTATTATTGACATCAGTGATCAGATATGTATAATTTAAGTTAGACATTGATGTATTCACGAAGCTAATTACATCTCTAATCGTGTCACCAACGCATATCGTGAGCTGCGTGTCAAGTGAATCTGTAGATACCGTCGCGCCGTCTACAAAATTTCTGTTGACGTTGATTGGGTTTGAGAAGTTAAAGCAGCCTTGTATATCAGAGACATTTTGACCTAATACAAGATCTGTAATCGTGCCTTCAAAGCTCAGATGCCATATTTGACAAACTCCAAGTCCAGCTCCATCAAAATCAAAAGCTCCATTATCCTGTGTATCAATGATTACTCCTGTCGTATCGGTCAATACCCATATAGAAGACTCGCCAGCAGCGCCTGTTAATACTGGCTCAACAATTGCTGGATTTCCATCTCCTACACAGACCGTTGTCATGACTGTGGAGTCAGCTAACATAATACTACCTCCTTGTGATGGACAATCTGTACAGTCTTCTTCTATTGTTATCTCTAGCGGATTTGATAGATCAAAACAACCTGTTATTGAATCTATGCTTTGCGTTCCGATTACATTAGCAATGGAGTCAATGAATGCTAGGTGAAACACATTATAGCTTCCTGCGCTAAAGCCATCAAAATTAAAACTAGGTGAATCTACTATGTTTGTGATAATTCTAATACTATCGACAATTATGAATATGTCTCCTGCGCCAACAACTGATTCAATGTTAAATGTGACGTTATCATCAAATCCATCACTTGAACATAATGTTAAGTTTGTTTCTCCATTATTCGTTGATAAAGTACCTCCATCTGCAATGCATGTATTTGTATCACATTCAATTTGTCGGATCACTTGAATTGCATTTGACAGGATCGCGCATCCACCAATATTAGATGCTAAACTATCGACTGCCAATCCTGTAATCGGTCCAGATGCATTTAAATTCCATATTAAACATCTACCAGCTCCAATACCTTCAAAATTAAATGGAGGTCCGACTGGTAAATTTACTATGACACCTGCAGTATCTGTTACTATCCAAATACTAGTGTCTCCAGCACCTGCTGTCAATGTCACATCCACGGCGTCATCTATACCATCATCAACACATACCGTGACTGACGAAGTCCCATCAGCTGTATTTATGCTTCCAACACTTGCGTTACAAGCGCCATTAGAACAATTATTTTCTCTTGTGATTGTTATCGGGTTTGACAATGCAAAACATCCATCGATATTTGATGCGAGAGAATCTACTTCTACTCCAGCTATCGACCCATCAAAGAGAAGATTCCAAATCAAACAAACACCTGGATCAACACCTTCAAAATTAAAAGGTGGACCTGAATTTATTTGAATGATAAGACCTAAGGTATCGGTGATTAGCCAAACACTTGAATCTCCATTTCCTCCTGCTGCTGTTACAGCCAATGCTTCATCTATAGTGTCATCAGTACAAACTGTCGCTGCATCTGTGCCATCAATAAGAGCAATTGAGGAAGCCGTCGCATCACATGTTTGCGTCGTACAATCATTAATTCTTGTGATACTAATCGAGTTTGACAATGCAAAACAACCTTGAATATCAGTTGCATTCATACCTATGGAAACTGAGCCTAATGTGTCTATAAAAGTCGCATTCCATATCAAACAAATACCTGTTGAAACACCTTCAAAATTAAATGGTGGACCTGATGGAATATCTATAATGACTCCGACAGTATCTGTGATTAACCAAAAACTGCTATCTCCATTTCCGGCAAGGACAGTGACATCGATATTTTCATCTACCATATCATCAGTACAAACTGTTGTTGCTGTCCCTCCACCAATTGTTAAGGAAATTGTTGGGGCTAATAATTCGCATAATGCTTGTCCACAACCTTCATTTCGATTGACTGTAATTGGATTTGATAGAGCGATACAACCTTCGATATTATTGACATTCTGGCCAAGGACAGTTCCAGTAATTGAATCTCTCAAACTAGCATGATATATAAAGCATATGCCACCACCGGCACCTTCCAAATCAACAGACGACTCCAGTTGAGCTCCCAATATTTGTCCAGTTGAATCAGCAACAATGTACAAGGACTGATTTCCAAGATTATCAGAAACGACGACATCAAAGGCATCACTTATCCCATCATCTGCACAAATTGTCAATTCAGTCAATCCAGCCACTGTTGCAATTGTTCCGCCATTAACCATACAAGTATCCATGGCACAGTTCATTTCTCGATCAAGAATAATTGAATTTGACAAATCAAAGCAACCAGTTAAGTTATTTGTATTTTGTCCAATAACAATCATAAATGTTGAATCCATTGTTGCGAGGTGCCATATGAGGCATCTTCCTTCATCAGCACCTTCAAAATCTCTCGATCCGTCAAACACATCAATTACATTTCCGACACTATCAGTTATCACCCATCTACCAAAGCCATTTGATCCATTAACTGTAAAGTCTATAACATCTGCAATATTGTCATCAATACAAAGCGTTAATTCTGTTTCACCATTAGACGTAGAAATTGATCCGCCTTCAACTTCACACACTGGTTCAGCACAACTAATCTTTGTGATTGAAATTGAATTTGACAGTTTTGCACAACCTGTGATCCCTGTAATATTTTCACCAGGAATAAGTCCTGCGAATGGTTCGAGAAGACTTACATGTTGTATAATACAGAGACCTTCAGGGATACCCTCAAAATTAAATGTTGAGCTATTTTCGAGATCTAAAATAGTCCCATTTGAATCTGTGATAATAAATATTCCTGCACCAGTATTACCTGTTAATGTGACTGTTAAGCCTTCGGTTAATCCATCATCTATACAGACTGTGTCTGCAGTAGAACCATCTGCTAATGATATCGTACCAACCATAATGTCATCACAGGTCACCATTGCACAATCTCCAGATAATCGTGTCACTGTGATTGGATTTGACAAACTGAAGCATCCTTCAAAACTATTTATATTCTGTCCAACAGCAACATTAAATGTGCTATCTGTTGTGCTTAGATTCCAAACTTGGCACATACCTGCAGATGATGCTTCAAAATCAAAATCTGGATTATCTCCTGCTTGAACGCCAATAATAATTCCTGCCGAATCTGTGACGATCCATTGTCCAAAACCGATAGCATTTGTTAATAGCGCGCTGAACATATCGCTCATATTATCATCAACGCAAAGTGTAACTTCTGTGAATAAATCTGTTGTCGTGATGGCACCTCCACTGACTCCACATGGTTCGGTAGAGCACAATTCTCTATTAATGGTAATCCGATTAGAAATCTGAATACATCCTATGATATCTGATAAGTTATTTCCAGGAATAAGTCCAGTTATCGGATCCAAAACTCCGATGTGCCTGATATAACATGTCCCTGTAGCAACGCCTTCAAAATTAAATATTGCGTCATTTTCTATAGATAATATTACATCATTGTTATCTGTCACTACAAAAATACTTCCACCTACGTTATCAATAATTTCTGGGACTATATTTTCATCTATTCCGTCATCTACACAAACGGTAAATTCAGTTTGTCCGCCCATAATTGTTATGGAACCAGCTCTGATATCATCACATGTCAATGGTGCACAACCAGTTTGTCGGATAACTTCAATTGAATTGGACAAGTCAAAGCAACCAGTGACGTTATTGATACTTTGGCCAATTGTAAAATTAGATAAGCTATCGATTGATGATATATGCCAGATAAAGCAATTACCAGCTGGAGCGTTTGAAAAATCAAATTGTCTTTCTGATTGTATATTTAAAATATTTCCAGCAGCATTTGTGACTACCCATTGCGAATCTCCATTATTTCCTGATAGTAAAACTTCTATGACGTCTGGTACGCTATCTTCGATACAAACCGATACTGACGATTCGTTATTAATCGTGACTATTTGTCCTCCTATTGCATCGCAAGGTATCGGACCACAGCCCACTTCTCTAATTACAAAAATCGGATTTGACAAAGCAAAATTACCAGTGACTTGATTGATATTTGCTCCGGCATTTAAACCTTCTAAAACCCCTGTAGACGAGAGATGCCATATTTGACATACACCTTCGCCTGCGCCTTCAAAATTAAATGTTGGACTTCCTTGAACTGACAGTATCAATCCTGTTGTATCAGTCGCAATCCATGTACTTTCACCAAGTTGATCAGTTAAGGTTATAGTCACCATATCAGCTATGCCATCATCAACACAAAAGCTAAATGATGTTGCATTACCAGCTCCTGTGATGCTGCCACCTGCAACCGTCGGCTCTGTAGAACAATCTTCTAATCGATTGACTGTAATCGGATTTGATAGGTCAAAGCATCCTTGAATATCTGAAATATTCTGTCCGACATCAAAGCCAGTTACTGGATCCTTTATTGTTATATTATAAATGAAACATGTGCCTCCAGCAATGCCTTCGAAATTGAAAAAATCCGTTGCTTGGATTGTTTGTATAAGACCAACATTATTGGTCACAACCCACAGTCTTGCACCTTGGAAATTATCTACTAATACTTGGATATTTTCATCCACTCCATCAGTGACACATACGGTTATAGTCGTTAAACTATCTGAAGTCATGATGATTCCACCGTCAACAGCACAGGTATTCGGACCACAGTCTGAGACTCGTTCAACAGAGATTGCATTTGATAATGAGAAACAACCTTCTATATTAGCTATATTTCCGTTTAACGTAAAGCCAGTCACTGGATCCTGTAAGCTCATATGATATATGAAACATATACCTTCTGGCGCTCCTTCAAAATTAAAAGAAGGTGAACTTTGAATATCAATAATATTTCCACCAGCATCAGTTAGCATCCATGTCGTCGCACCAACATTATCTGTTAATTCTATATCCACAATATCACTAACACCATCATCTACACAGTATATAACTGAAGTTAATCCATCAGTAGTCGTTATCATCCCACCTTGTGCAATACAAGTTTCCGGCCCACAATTTATTTCTCTATTGACTTGAATTCTATTCGAAAGTTCGAAGCATCCTGAAATATTTGATAAAGCTTCTCCTATCACAAAACCATCCACAGTATTATCCAAACTCAAATGGTAGATAAAGCATACTCCAGCTTCGACTCCTTCGAAAGAGAAAAGATTATTATTTTGAATATCGAGAATATTTCCGTTTGAATCTGTGACAACCCAAGTCGATGAACCGGTATTTCCTGTTAAAACGACTTCTAAGCCTTCAGCTACTCCATCATCTACACAAAGAGTAACAGATATTTGACCATCAGTCGTTGTAATATTTCCTCCTACGATTCCATCACATGGTGGCGGACCGCATTCAGTCTCACGGATAACCTGAATAAAGTTAGACAGGTCAAAACATCCTCCTAGATCAGAGATATTAGCACCAGCGACAAATCCTGAAACAGGATCTTCCAAACTCATGTGATAGATATAACACACTCCAGCTTCTACTCCTTCAAAGTTAAAATTTGAATTATTTTCTATGGCTAAAATATTGCCATTTGTATCTGTCAATAACCATATAGAAGAACCTGTATTATTAGATAAGATAACTTCTGGTGAATCCGCAACTCCGTCACTTGTACAATAGGTTACTGACACACCATTGCCTGTCAATGCTATTGATCCAGCGTCAATATTACAAGCTGGTGGGCCACAATCTTCGATTCGATTTACGATAATTGAATTCGATATTGAAAAGCATCCCATGATTTCTGAGACATTTTGTCCAATTGCAAATCCTGTAATTGGATCTTGTAGACTCATGTGCCAGATGTAACAGACTCCTGCACCTGCTGAGGCAAAATCAAAATTTGGATTATTTTGAATGCTCATGATATTGCCAGCTTCATCAGTGACTAGCCATGTCGAAGAACCTGTATTTCCCGTAAGGGTCACAGCGACAACATCTGGCTCATTATCTGATAAACAGAGGTCTATCGATGTCGCTCCATTTGTATTTATATTCCCTCCTGACACATTACATGTTGGTGCGCCACAGTCATTAATTTTTGATACTGTTACTGAATTAGATAGGGCGAAGCATCCTGTAATTTGGGATACATTTTGACCAATCGAAAATCCGTCTAGTGTGCCATCAAAGCTCATGTGTCTGATCAAACAAAGGCCTACTTGTGTATCTGAAAAATTAAAAGAAGGACTGTTTTGTATTAAAAGAATAATCCCGTTTTGATCTGTGATTAACCAAGTAGATGAACCACTGTTGCCCGATAATCCAACATCTACGATGTCTAGTTCGTCATCTGATAAACATAAGGTTAAGGATGTGACGCCATTACTTGAAATATTGCCACTCTGGACGTCACAAGTTGGATCGCCACAATCTACTGTTCTAGTGACAGTAATTGAATTTGAAAGCTGAAAACAGCCTTGAATATTGGCTACATTCTGCCCTATTGCAAAACCAGTAATTGGGTCTTTCAAACTCATATGCCATATTGTACAGACACCTGGATCAACGGCTGAGAAGTCAAAACTTGTATCGTTTTGTATCTCCAAAATATTACCAGCTTCATCTGTCACGATATAGATAGATGAGCCAGAGTTTCCTGTGAGTGTCACTGTTATATCTTTGGGACTATCATCTGAGAGACAAACTGAAATATTTGTTTGGCCATTGACGGAAATACTTCCTCCAAGAACGTCGCAAATTGGTTCCGCACAGTTTGTTTCTTTTGTAACATTTATTGCGTTTGATAATGCAAAACAACCATCTAGATTATTTACATCCTGACCTATGACTAAACCAACCAATGGATCAGTAAAGCTCAAATGCCATATTTGGCAATCCTTTATAATCGTGCCTTCTAAGTTGAAATTACTTGTGTTCTGAATAAGTAGAATAATACCATTGGTATCAGTGACTAGAAAAAGTGAAGATCCAGTATTTCCACTTAATTGTACTTGTAGATTATCAGCAATATTATCGTCAACGCAATAGCTTAATTGAGTCAGACCGTCAGCTGCTATCATACCACCGTTTACATCGCATGGTTCAACTCCACAAGAATCATCTTTGATCACAAGGATCGGATTAGATAAATCAAAGCATCCAGAAATGTCTGCAACATTTAATCCGATACCGAATCCGTTGATTGGATCCATTAAGCTCATGTGAAAGATTCTGCAAGCACTCACGCCAACATTATCAAGGTTAAATACAGAACTATTTTGAATATTTAATACAGTGCCATTTTCGTCTGTGACCAACCATGTGGAAGATCCAGAATTACCTCTAAGGGTTATATCTATTGTATCATCTATATCATCATTTGTACAAATTGTGATACTTGTGCGATTCTCTGAAGTTGTAATAGATCCTCCTTCAACATCACAAACTGGCTCTCCACAATTGATCTGTCTAGTGATCGTAATTGGATTTGACAGGTTAAAACAGCCTATCACTTCTGAAATATTCACCCCAGCATCTAGACCTTGTTCTGTGTCATCAGTACTCACATGCCATAGCTGACAAACTCCTGGACCTGCACCTTCAAAATTAAAGTTATTATCGCGAGTTACCATCATGATATTACCGTCCATATCAGTGATGACCCAATTGGACTGACCAACATTATTTGAGACTGTGGGAGTGATAAAGTCTGCGACTCCATCATCTACACAAATCGTGAATTCTGTCTGACCATTTGCAGAAATTGTACCTCCTACAACTGTGCAAGGCTGGACGCCACAATTATTTTCTTTATTGACGACAAGCGAATTTGACAGGTCGATACATCCTTGGATATTATTAATATTAAGACCAACTCCGAAGCCAGCAATTGGATCTTGAAGACTGATATGTCTGATGATACAAGAACTTACTGCAGTCCCTTCAAAGTTAAAGACTGGATCATTTTGAATGAGCAAAATAATGCCATTCCGATCTGTCACTGCCCATGTTGAAGGGCCCTTATTCCCGTCTAGAGTTATCGTTAGATTATCATTCAAACCATCATCGGTACAGACCGAAGTTGTGTTGTTATTTGGATTATCAGTAAACTGAATCTGACCTCCATTTACAGTACAGGGATTAGGTCCACAGCCAGTTTCTTTTCTTATTTGAATGGTATTACTTAATGCATAGCAGCCTGATAATTGGCTGATATTACCGCCAATTGTCAAATTTTCTATTTCATCTAAGTAAGTGACTTGGTTCACAAAGCATATATTCGGCTCTGCATGATCTATTGTAAATACTGGAGTTTCTGATATATCTAAGATTTCACCAGATGGTGCAGTAATCACAAAACTGGATTGAGGATTCACAGTGATGAATACCCGAATTGCTTGAATATTAATGACATCGATTTCATCATCATCTACGCAAACACTAATATTACTCGGATTGTTATTCAGAGTATCTAATGGATTAAAAAATTGAATTATTCCAGGTTCAACTTCACAAACGGGTATACAGTTAGCAACTTTATTGACTTGAAATCCATTCGAAAAGTGAATGCAAGATGAAATTGCATTTATATTTTGGCCTGGAAGAATGACTGGAACATCTCCAAAACCAGCATAGTGATGTATAAAAATTGTTCCTTCTTCTTCATTTTCGAAATTGAATAAATTTGTAGCGGAGATACTTATAATGGTACCCGATTCATCAGTGACTACCCATCCTTCATATTCTCCTTCTTGGGCGCTGACGATTATTTCAATTATTTCAATTTCCCCGTCGCTGATACAAAGTGCGTCTTCTGAATTATATGATGATCTCAAAAACCCTCCAAATGGAAATAATCTATTGATTATCAGCTCATTGGATAGATCGAACCAGCCCTTCAATTTCTTAATATTTATACCAATTCTGGGTCCTACTGTGAACTCATCATAACTGATATGGATAATTTTATAAGTACCAGGATCAGCTCCTGATAGATTAAAGCTGGGATCATAACTTAACTCTTTTATGACTCCTACACCTGTAGTTAAAACATAAACAGAAGAATCTCCGACATTTCCGGACAACTCTACATCTATGATATGGACTGCACCATCTCCAATACATTGTACTGTATTATCCGTGGTAGATACGACTCCTCCAACTGGTTTTCCAAAATCGTTTGAAGAACCCAACAATGTGACATTAAATAGGAAGAAGCTAAGAAATATTAATGCACCAATAGAATCATTATTCAACCTGACTCTCATAAATCAATAGTTAAGTATTGTAATAAAAGATTAATCTGTGGTTCTATATAATTCTATATCGCAATGACTGGCATTGCACTAAAGGATGGACTTATCTTGCAAATGTACAAAACATATTATGAAATTTTATAATATGTTGGGGTTTTTGGTATAAAAATTGTCTTATGAATGAATGAATCCCTCTTTATAGGGATTGACTAAGGCCATATTTGGCATTAAATTATATTATAAAATATATCCCATGATAGTTTTTTCAATAGCAGCGTTGTTTGTAGTCGTTTACGGAGAGAAATTTCTGAAGGAAGCCTTACAATAATTTACTGTACAGCGTTATACATTTTTCTGACAGCTTCTTCACTAAAAGTGCCTAATAGGCCTGTTTGAAAGACATATTCTCGATCTCCATTCAATTTTATAAATCTAAAGTCATAATTGATATTGTCCTCATCTATTTTCTTTTCGAAAATAAAGCCATTTTCATATTCTTCGATGACTTTAGAAAAGTATCGTCCAGATTTTACCTCTGCTAAGCGATCGGCGACAATTTTTGATTTATCGAAAGTCGTGCTTTGAGAAGCAATGATTTGCAAATTAAAGTCAAGGCTATCTTTTACTGTGATATCTTTCCACACACCTAGGTCATCTACAGTTACATCTACTCCTTCTGGTGCATTTATTTTTATCGGTAATCCATATTCTAATAAATCGAGTGTAGACAACTGAATCGTGTTTTCCTTACACGATGACAAAACTCCGACGAATGCTAAGAATAAAAGAATGTATTTCATGATGTAAACATACGTCATGTAGGGAAAACAAAAAAACGTTAGTCAATGGTAAGACTAATTAATTTATAGTAAAGATTAAGCGGGTAATGCTCCTAAGAATATATGAATTTATTTTCTGGACTTAATAGAACATCCAATTGCCTTAGTCGTAGCTGGATCAGGTATTGTTCCATTTTCGATAGCTTGGATCGCATTTTCAATATAATTAATCTCTACGGCATCTGCGTCTCTGGGACTGTCATCAATCGCACCAATATATTTTACGACTCTATCTTTATCTAGGACATAAGCATGTGGTGTCTTAGTGGCACCGTATACAGGAAAGACAGTCTGATCTTTATCAAAAATATAAGGAAAATTAAAGCCTTTTTCTTCGGCTCTTTCTTTCATTGCTACAAAACTATCTCCTGTTTTCATTGCTGGATCATTTGGATTGATTGCAATGAGCGGATAGCCCTTCTCAGATAAGCTTTTGCTTAGCGCAATGATTCTATCTTCATATTTCACGGCCCATGGACAAGTATTGCATGTAAATATGACGACATATGCTTTCGCATCTGGATAATCACTAAGAGAGACCATATTACCATCGACATTCATCAATGAGAAGTCTGTCGCCACATCTCCGATTTGATAACCATCTCCCGGATTAAAGGCCAACATGTCTAATGAAATAAAACAGCTTAATAAGAATGATAGGATTATTGTTTGTTTCATGATTGTATAAACTGATTAATAAAGCTTTCTAATTCTATTGCGTCGATAAATTCTTGTTCTACAAACAGTCTTTTATCCTTCGTAAATAATAATGTTGCTGGAATTGATCCAGACCAATCTGTGCTGACCTTATCGATCCATACATTATAATCATCATCGTCAAGTAATATGACTTTAGACTTAATGTTAGTTTTTTGTATGAATGGGATTACTTTTTTCTCTAGTTGTTTCATCGCATCCAAACTCACTAATATAAACTTTACTGGTTTTGACTTAAATGTCTGATTTGCTTGTTCGAAGTACGGTAATTCGGCTATGCATGGCTTACACCATGTGGCCCAAAAGTTGATCACATATGTTGTATCGGTACTTGTTTGGAGTATATGTTTGAATTCATCAAAGGTTTCAAATACAGAAATACTCTGCTGGGCATCAGCTTTTAGATTCGTTAATAAAACTGCTATGGCAAAGAAGAATACTTTCACAAAAACATAACGTTTTGTCTTTAGGTTATGTTTTCTGCTAGTTCAGTTTGTACCGAACGCCCATACTCTCCAGTTCTTTAATGAATTCTGAATCAGCGTTTACTTTTCGATTTGGTGCGACCATTTGGATATCAAGCTCATCATCTAAATCTATGATTTCCATACTCAATCTATGCTGGCCTTTATGGTTATCAATCACCGTGTTGATGTGATTGATCATCGTTTTATCAATCTGGTGCAATCCCATTTGTAGCGTAATTGATTTTGTCAATGCTTTTCCGACAGTATCTAGTAAGCGGATATTTGTAACCTTAAAATAAACATTGTCATTAAATCCTTTTGAAAACTTACCTTCTATATAGACTACCTGTCCAGAATGAAGCAACTCTTTATATTTCAAATAATCATCTCTATATAATCTAAACTCGAGCGCACCATTAAAATCTTGAATGGCAAATCGTCCATAGCCTACACCCTTTTGGTTGACACCATGGAATGCTTCAGTCACCAAGCCAGCAATCTTCAGAGGTCGATCCATGTATAACTCAGCTTTATCTAAAGTACAAGATGTGAAATTATTAAGTTCTAGTTTGTAGTCATCAAGTGGATGACCGCTGATATAAATACCGGTTACTTCTTTTTCTTTTTCTAGTTTGACAATTAGCGGCCAAGATTTGGTTTTGGGCATTTCTGGAATATCGATAAACTCATCAGAGATATCTCCAAATAATGAATTTTGGTTTTGGGCAGCTTGACCTTGAAATGTATTCCCAAATCTAATGGAGTGTTCGATTAGGCTATTAAAATTTTGAGATTCAGCAAAGTATGCAGATCGCTGATGATTAAAAGAATCTAAAGCACCGCTTAAAACTAAGCTTTCAAAACACCTCTTATTGACACTTCTCAGATTCACTCTCTTTGTCATATCAAAGATACCGACGAATTCTCCATTGACTCTTTCTTCTAATATTGCTTCAACTGGCCCTTCTCCTACGCCCTTCACAGCTGATAATCCAAACCGAATTTGTCCCTTTTCATTCACATGAAATTTCATCTTACTCTCATTAATATCGGGACCAAGCACTTCAAGTTTCATTCGCTTACACTCACGCAAAAACTTATTGAGACTTTCAATATTATTTTTATTGTGGTTCAAGACAGAAGCCATAAATTCTGCTGGGAAATGGCTCTTTAAATAGGCTGTTTGGAAAGCTATATAAGCATAGCAAGTAGAGTGAGATTTATTAAATGCATAGGAGGCAAATGCTTCCCAATCTTTCCATATTTTTTCAACAGTTGCTGGTGGGTGTCCTCTATCTTCACATCCAGATTGGAATTTTGGGTACATCTTATCGATGAGCTTTTTCTTTTTCTTACCCATTGCTTTTCGGAGCATATCTGCCTCACCTTTCGTAAAGCCAGCAAGTTTTTGTGAGAGTAGCATCACCTGCTCTTGATACACTGTGATTCCGTAAGTTTCTGACAAGTATTCCTCCATATCGGGGAGGTCATACTTGATATCTTCACGTCCATGTTTACGCGCTACAAAGTTTGGGATATATTGCATTGGACCGGGACGATATAATGCATTCATTGCAATGAGGTCATCAAATTTATCAGGTTTCAGCTCCTTCAAACTTTTCTGCATTCCCATTGACTCATATTGAAAAATCCCTACAGTATCGCCCTTTTGAAAGAGTTTGTAAGTCTCCTCGTCTTCCAATGAGACGTCTTCAATATCAACTTCTATATTTTTGCCAGATTTAATGATCTCTACTGCATCCTTAATGATGGTCAATGTCTTTAACCCTAAGAAATCCATTTTTAGTAAGCCTGCGTCTTCGACAACACTATTATCGAATTGGCTAACGAGTAAATCTGAATCCTTTGCGACTGATACTGGGACATAATTCGTAATGTCATCGGGTGTAATAATGACACCGCAGGCATGAATCCCTGTATTCCGAATAGAACCTTCAAGTTCTTTTGCAGATCGGATCATATCCCCAATCTGCGATTTCTCTTCGGATAATTTTCGAAACTTGACTGCTTTTTCGACATCCTCTGATGCCATATCAGATTTCAACTTAGGATCGATGCCTCCTTTAGCGAGCACTTTTTTAAGAGATGCACTTAGATGTGCAGGGAAAATTTTAGCGACTCGATCGACTTCATGAAGCGGGACTTGCATCACTCTACCGACATCTCGGAGACTTGATCGTGCGGCCATCGTACCATAGGTAATGATTTGGGCGACTTGATTTTTACCATACTTATCGATGACATAATCAATCACTTTACTACGTCCTTCATCATCAAAGTCAATATCAATATCTGGCATTGATACACGCTCTGGATTCAAGAATCTTTCAAAAAGTAAATCGTATTTAATCGGATCTATACTTGTGATCGCTAAGCAGTAAGCGACTGCAGATCCTGCTGCAGATCCCCTACCGGGCCCAACTGAAACACCCATATCTCTAGCAGTGCTCGTGAAATCTTGGACAATTAAGAAGTATCCAGGATATCCAGAATTAGCAATCACTTCTAATTCAAAATTCAGTCTTTCTTCGATCTCAGCAGTAATCGTCCCGTATCGTCTCTTAGCACCTTCGAAGGTCAAATGCCTCAAATATAAATCTTGTGTATTATACTCTGCCGGTAATGGGAATGCCGGTAAGACAACATCTCTCGCTAATTCTAGTGTGTCGACTTTACTGGCAATTTCCATTGTGTTGTCAATAGCCTCTGGAATATCTGAGAAGATTTGATTCATCTCAGCTTGTGTCTTAAAATAAAAATCTGAGCTAGGGAATTTAAATCGATTAGGGTCTATGATATTTGAACCAGTATTGACGCAAAGTAAAATATCATGAATGGGAGAATCTTCTTCCTCTACATAATGTGAATCATTGGTAGCAATTATTTTTACATTATGTTTTCTCGCTAGTCCGATGAGAACTTGATTGACATCTTCTTGGCTCATGCCAGTATCGTCAATTGTTTCTAGACCAGTGTGTCTTTGAATTTCAATGTAATAGTCTTCGCCAAAAATATCGAGCCACCATTTTAATAGTTCTTCAGCTTTTTCTGGTTGGCCTTTTAAGATTGTTTGAGGTATTTCTGCTCCGATACAACAGCTGGTAGCGATGATTCCTTCATGATATTGGACTAATAATTCCTTATCGATTCTAGGAAACTTACTATAGAGTCCTTCTTTGAACCCAAAGGAACAAAGCTTACTTAAATTCTGATACCCTTGTTTATTTTTAGCCAGAAGTAATTGGTGGAAACGTCTATCTCGTTCACCTGCAGATTTGGAAAACGATTTAATATGTCTGTCTTTAACTAAATAGAACTCACAGCCGACGATTGGCTTGATATTTCTTTTCTTTGCTTCAGCTACGAATTTAAAGGCACCAAACATGTTCCCATGATCCGTCAGTGCGACTGCTTCCTGGCCATCCAATTTCGCCTTATCCATCATCTTCGCAATATCTGATGCACCATCAAGAAGTGAATACTGTGTGTGGCAATGAAGGTGACTGAACTTAGGCATAATGTTTAGGTACTATTGATATCAAAAATAAGCTAATATGAATAAGGAAGTCTGTCTTTAAACCTAAAGTTTTACACAAAAAAAAGCCATGTGTTCAGACATGGCTTTAGATATTATAATTTTATTTCTTCTTTTAAGCTATTGCTTGTTCTATTTCTTTAATTCTAATAGCTCCAAAAATAAGTAGACACAGAGACAATGAAATTAAACCCCATTCTCCCATTGTAGGAATACCAGGAGCAGCCGGAGCAGGTGCGATAATATCACCATCAGCAAATTCTCCATTCATCCAAGTTACGAAATCATAATCTGAACCTGAACATGCAATTGTAAAGCTATCAGCAGATCCTAAGCCAAATGTAAAATGCACTCCTCTTTCTAAGGTGATGCATGAAAATGGCGGGATTGATAGACCAAAAATAGTTTCAGAATTTGAAGCATCAGATACAATTGCACCATCTAAAGAAGCAGTGGAAGCTGAATTATTACATACGACAACTCTATCTACTCCGCTATCAAAAAACACTTGGGAGATATAAATATTCGCATTCGGATCACAAGGTCCTGCGGGAGCTTCAGCTGCCACATGACACTCCAAACCTAATCCATCTTCATCATACACAACAGAATCATATAAGGTAGCACCACAAGAAATGGTGAAACTATCGTCATCGCCTAACCCAAAGGAAAAATCTATTCCTCTTGTTAGTGCAACACAGCCCATAGGTGGTATACTCACTACATTAAGTAACATAGAGGATGAGCCACTGTCTGCTAGTGTTGTTCCTGTCAAAGCAACTTCTACATTTCCGCTATTACAAACGATAACTTGATCATCTCCAGGGCCGTCATAAATTATTTTAGAAATGTAAACTGAAGCGGCATTAGCCGGATCACAAACTACTGGTGGATCTGCACAAAAGATTACATCAGGAGAATTTGCAGGAAATGATTTTGTAACAATGACTGTCCCATCTGCACATGATAAGGTAAAACCATCTCCATTAGATGCTGAGAATCCAAATGAAAAATCAATATCCTGTGTTAATGTAACACATCCTAAGCCTGGTATTGTGGTGTCTGCTAAAGTTTCTGAATTTGCTGGATTGTTATCTACGACCATCACACCGCCTGATAGCATAATATCTTCTGCACAGCTGTTACAAAGGACGATATTATCGTCAGCTGCACCTGCGACTGTTATTGTGGAAATGTAAATACAATCAGCGTCGGAAGCTTGGCATGCAAAGCTATTTACTTGAAATAATAATAATGCAATAAATACAAATACAAGGTTTTTCATCTCAGGAATTGATTAAATACGAATGACATAAATAAATATCTATATCGTACTGCTATTCAGCTAATTATGCATGAATTCAATCACGCATAGAATAGCAACCACTACAGAAGACTAATATAGAATCTTATCCTTGATATATTCTATTTTTATTTATTAATTTAAGGTAAATATAAGGAATCAAGTAGGTCACGTTTTGTTGATATTCTGTACTAATGAATACTAATAACTACGTACCTTATTCTTTAGAATAAATTCCTTCGTATGCTACATATCGTATTAGCTGATGATCATCAGATTGTGTTAGATGGGCTTAAAACTCTTTTAAGCCAAGTTGAAGATTTTAAAGTCTTAGATACATTTACTAATGGTGCTGATGCAATTGAATATTGCAAAATCTATAGTGTTGATATTGCACTTTTAGACATCTCCATGCCAATTTTGGATGGCATATTGGCATGCAAAGCCATAACAAGACAAACTAAAACTAAAGTCGTCGCACTGACAAATCACCAAGAATTAGCTTTTATTTATAAAATGTTTAATGCTGGCGGGAAGGGATATGTATTGAAGACAGCGGACAAAGAAACTCTTGTCAAATCTATTCGGTCAGTGGCAAGTGGAGAAAATTTCTTTTGCAATGATGTTAGACACTTATTAATCAATATGGATTCATTCCATTCCTCAGAGGTCGAGGAAGAAATACCAAGTCTTTCTAGAAGAGAAAAAGAAATCCTCAAGCTTATTATAAAAGAGAATACGACTAAAGAGATTGCATCACAATTATTTATTGGGCAAAGCACAGTCGAAACCCATCGAAAGAATCTTCTAAAAAAATTAAGAGTGAGAAATACAGCTGGATTAGTTAGACTTGCATACGAAACTAACTTACTTGCATAGAGTCTATTTAATATCTGCTATTTGCTTACTCAGCCATTTCTCTAGCAATCAAATAAATGCGCAATCGATAGATACAATTTTAATTAGCGAGGACTTAGATCTTCCATTTCTATCTTCTCAGCTAGAATTTCTAATCGATCACTCTAAATCTCTTCAGATAACAGATATTACCTCAAGCGAGACAAACTGGATAAAGAACAATTCAACAAAATTAAGTTTTGGCCCAGATCAAGCCCATCACTGGATTCATTTTACAGTTAAAAATAAATCCTACAAAAACGTAAAAGCAATACTCAATTTAGAATATGCACATTTTGCAAATTTTACGATTCATCAGCTCCGACAAGGGACGATCAGCACGGAGAAACAACAAGGTGATAATTTTTCTTTTGATGATAGGATCGTCAATCATCCACACTTCATTTATCAATTCGACATTGATGTACATGAGTTAATAGACTTTTACATTTCATTCGACCAAGAGGGACAAGATCTACCTATACCTATTTCAATTTCAAGTCAAAAGTACTTTTATGAAAACGATAACAATGTCAGACTGTTACATGGTCTAAGTATTGGTTTTACTTCAACCATCATACTAGGATTAATTGGTCTTTTTGTCATGACTCAGATAAGATTCTTACTCCTACAAGTCATTGCCTCAATATTTAGTTTGTTTTATGTGATTGCAGAAGAAGGCTATGGCTTTATGTATATGTGGGGGAATTCTCCTGCTATAAATGGAATTTCGAGGCCATTGTTTTTAGGGTTTGTCACTATATTTTCTTTGTTATTTACATGTGAATTTCTCGGCTACAATAAGAACAACAAGAATGTTTACTTGATTATAAAAGCCTCCTTGACTATTTATGCGATTTACATGATTCTTGCTCATCCGATATTCATTCTTCCACTAAATTCACAAGCAATAATTGGGACGGTTATTTTACTATTTTTAGTGGTTACACTTGTTTTTAATTTAATCAATATTGGACTTTGCTTCTACAAAGCAATTTGGAACAATTCGACTGACGCTAAAGTATTATTGTTGATTTTTGGCTTGATTTGTATCGCGATTGCAAGCAGGACAGTTGCATTTCAAGGAGGGTACAATAATATCCTAACTAAGCACACCGGTATTTTAACCCTTACTTTTCAAATCTCTCTGATTGGTCTATACCTATTCTACAAATCGATCCAAATAATAAGAGAAAATCAAAACATTAAATTAGCGATCGCTGATGAACGACAAAAAGCCTCTGAAGCAATTGTAGATTCTTTACATCATGAAAGGGAAAGAATCTCAATGGACATACATGACAGTTTAGCGAGTCTTTTATCCGCTGCAAGAATTAATTTGGAAGCATTAAAACATAAATTTAAAACCCTACAAGATCAAGATGAATACGTAACTGCGAATTCACTACTGGTTAAAATAGGATCAGAAATGAGGCATATTTCGCACAATCTTATGCCAGCTACCTTAAAGTCATTAGGCATCATTGCTGAGATAGAAAAGCACATTCGCGCCATTCAAACAGAATCAAGTATTCAGATAGAATTTGAACATCTAGGATTTACAAAAAGATTGCCAGAAAGAATAGAACTAGAATTCTACTATATCAGTATGGAGATTATTGACAATATGGTTAAATATTCGCAAGCAGAAACAGCACTCATTCAATTCAACTATTATGAAGATGAATTGATCGCGATATATGAAGATAATGGCATAGGTTTTTCATTTGATGAAATTAGACAAGGTGCTAATGGACTTAAAAACATTCAAAGTCGCGTGACTTGGCTCAAAGGACAACTTGACATTCATGCAAGTAAAAATGAAGGAACCTCTATTACCATTAATATTCCCGTAAGATAATTTATTACTAAAGAATTAAACTAAAACTCAAAATTGAAGTCTTATCTTTAAATGAAAGTATTTTATTAATAGAAATACTACTCTACTTTGATTTTACCGCACCAAACTCTAATCAATGAAACAAATCCTTATTTTTTTTCTTATCATTCCCTTTTGCATGACTGCGCAATCTTCTTGAAAAATAATATATACCCAGGTCCAAAAATTAAACTTTACGCCTCGTCCTGGGATGTCTCAAGAAGTAATAAATAGAATACCGAAAGAAAGAAGAATGATTCGAGAATTCATATTTAGCAATCATGAATCTATCTATAAAAAAGGCAAATTAGACAATAAAAAAGAATCACAGTTGGGGGACGAAAG
>ENA-ORXT01001864-ORXT01001864.1-marine-metagenome-genome-assembly--contig:-NODE-1864-length-26863-cov-10.101956_pt1 | contig 26863 bp, 27 predicted proteins | sample MGYA00237868_ERZ511482 | MGnify/ENA metagenome assembly ERZ511482
GGTTCTATGAGGAATTATGGGGTGGCCCGCAGAATGAATTCTGCGTCTGCTATGGGAAACCTGTTAAAACAGGTTAAATTCCGTAACTTTAACGTGATTTATCACGTTTTCCGTATCAGGCTGGGAATTCATTCCTAGTTACCCACTATAAAATCTGTATAATTATTTTTCTGGATTAGCCTAGAACTCTTTTGCTTCAATTACCCAAAGTCATCCATGAATTTAGAACCGAGTACATTCATTCCAAATGCAATCTATCGTTTCACGCGAACAGATGAGCTGCAATACTATCGAGCCGCAACGACCAAAGTCGGCACCGAATTTCTCTACCCGATCAGCGTTGATGGATCGCGCGTCGCCAGCATCGCATCAGATGGTCGAACGTATGTGTTGCTTTACTTTATGACTAAGTGGAAGAAGCTCGCCGCGGCTGGCTACTGGCTCAACCCACGTAAAGCTTTCGACGCAGCCTATGTGACGGATGCAACGGCAGACGATTTGGAACTGGTCGCACACGATTTGGCAGAGTTAATTGCGGTAGACGCAGAGCTAGATGATGTCCTGAACCGCGATGAAATTGAGCTAGACATGGAGATTTGGGGCGAGCTTTTGGCTGGTTAGGAAAAGAGAGCCCCCGTAGAACAATCAATCTTTCTGTTATTTTGGATGGATTCGAGTGTCTAGCAGGACAATGGCGTTAAATTAAGAAAGTCTACAGACAACCGTTCTTTGTTTTGTAAGAACTGCACTGGGTATCTCAATAACATTATCATTTCCCGCTCGACTCTCACGAGACGGGCGTGATATATCGTACCCTTACGATTTTCACCGGCTCTTCGTGGATGCAGATACTGAACGCAATTCCGCTAACTTAACGCCATTGTCCGCAACGGCCCCCTCTCCAGCCAAGCGAAATGGAGAGGGCTAAGGTGAGGTCAACACGTTGCCAACGATTGATTGCACATGGCCAAACATCCTAAACAATCTACCTACCTCTCCATCTCCCACGGACTGACCATTATCCCATCATCAAATGAAAGCGCGACCTCATCAAGCACCGACAGCCGCGGATGCGCATCTACCTCGGCCCGCAAACTTGCGCTGACCCACATTGTATCGAGCGCCAACGTATTGCGGATCAGCACGATCTTCGCCTCTTCGGGTGGCTCGGCACAGCCCAACAACGCAGCCTGAATCGCGCGCGCATCATCAGCCATCGCCAGCGGCATACTCGCCCGCCACATGCCCAAAACGCCTGACGTAAGCGAGTTTGTGTAAATCGCCTGCCAGTCAATCTTACGCGTCAAGCGTGCCGTCGTCACATTTGCTAGCCCCATTCCGTTGGCGTTGCCGTGCGACTGCGCTGTCAGATCTAGCACAGCAATCGTGCCGATATCGGGTCCACCAAAGTTCTCCGGCTGCCGTGGGATCTTGCAGCGCCCGATTACATTCGTATCCATCCCCGTACCGCTAATATTTTTCCCCAACTCGCGCACAACCAGCACGTCGATTGCCGAAAAGGGCAGGCTCGCCATCAATGATTTGGCGCGCACCAGCAGCGCGGCTTCGCGCTCGGCTCCGATTTCTGCCGCGCTTAGACCCACAATCTCGGCAGTATCATCATACGCATTTTCAACAATAGCCAAGCCACCAACCACATTGGTGTTGCGCTCATAAATCCGTGCCGCCGGGGCCAAATATGTTTTTAGCGCCTTGACCCCCTGACGGTGAAAATCGGCCGCACCAAATTGTTTGCCCAGTCCAATCGCGCACATCTTCGCCAAGCCACTTTCGATGCTGCCTCGAAAGCTCGTGTGTGCCTTGATCCGGTTAATCAGCAGCGTGTGGCTGGCATCCACCGAATAGACATCTTGATAGAGCGGCGGCCCACCTGCGACAATCTCCGAGACATCACCGATTTGGGTCACATCCATCGTCGCGCGAATCTCTGCACCAACGCTGGCGCTAGTCACGCCGAGGTTAGCCAGCATTTCCGTCTGCCCCTCGGCGGTTGCGCCCGCGTGGCTGCCCATCGCGGGGATGACAAAGGGATGCAGATCGCGGCTCTTCAACGTGTCGACCGTAGTTTTCACAATGGTCGATAAATTGGCAATACCGCGGCTGCCCACGCCAACAGCCACACTGCCACCTGCTTCCATCTTGTCGAGTAGACCACTCTCGGTCAGCGCATTGACCGTCGCCTCCGCCACATTCCCCACGCTCGGCGCGTCAAAGTGCTGCTCGACCGCCAGCAACGTTTTGGGCAGCGGCGCAGGGAAATGAATGCTGTCGATCTGTTGATAGAAAGATGATTGATTATCCATATTATTTACCCCCATACCCCATCACGCAAAAGCCCATCCATCACCTCTACAATCGACGCCCGCAACATCTCCACCAACTCATCGATCTCGGCACGTGTCAGAATCAGCGGCGGCGACAGAACCGCCAAATGGCCCAATGGTCGTACAATCAACCCGCGGCGCTCGGCTACCTTGGCAATGCGCGAACCGATATCAACCTCATCCGAAAAGAGAGCCTTTGTCTCCTTATCCGCCACAAATTCAGCACAAAGCATAAAATGGCTGCCCCGCACATCGCCTACAATTGGCAGATCAAGCAATGTTGCCAGTCGCTCTTCAAAATATGGACCCGCATCACGCACATGCTCCAGAATACCGTCGCGCTCAATAATTTCCATATTCATCAACCCCGCAGCACACGCTACCGGATGGCCTGAATAGGTAAAGCCGTGCGCAAAATAGCCCGCACCATATGTTTCCGAACTCATCACCTCGTGGATCTGATCCGAAAGTAGCGTCGCGCCCAATGGCAAATAGCCCGACGTAATTCCCTTAGCGGACGTAATCATATCTGGCACAACACCATACACATCTTCCGATGCAAACCAGTGGCCCAACCGGCCAAAGCCCGTCACAACCTCATCTGAAATATAGAGCACATCATACTTCTGACAAACTTCCCACGTGCGGCGATGGTAGCCCTCCGGCGGCACAATCACACCCCCCGACCCCAGAATCGGTTCGGCAATAAAGGCCGCGACATTCTCGGCCCCCAGCGCCACAATTTTATCCTCCAATTCCTGCACGAGCGAATCGCAGAACGCTCCCAAGCTCATCCCATCGGGCCGTCGATATGGATAGGGGCACGACACAAACTCTACAAGTTCTGACATGGTGTGGAAATGCTCGTGATAGTCATCAAAACCAGTCAGCGAACTCGTCAAATAAGTTGACCCATGATAGCCCTTTACGCGTGAAATGATCTTTTTCTTCGATGGCCGACCCAAGCGACTAAAATAATGATGCGCAATTCGCACAGCCGAATCATTTGCCACCGATCCACCCGTGGAAAAGAAGACATGATTTAGCGGCCCCGGCGCAACCTCGGCTAGTCGCGCCGCAAAGTTAGCCACCGGCGGCGTCGTTGTGTCCGTAAAAGTGTTGAAATAGGGCACACGCATAATCTGCTGCGCAATCGCCTGCGCCATCTCCTCGCGACCATACCCAATATTCACGCACCAAATCCCGCCGATTCCATCCAGATATTTCTTGCCATCGGAATCAAAAATGTGCACCCCCTGCGACTCGGCAATCACCAACGCGCCCTCGCTTTCAAAGTTTGGGTACGCCGCCCACGGGTGGATCACATGATCGATATCTTTTTGCCAGATCTCTTGTGTATTATACTGCTCAAACATAACACCCCTTACCTACTCACTTTACTGTCACCTTATCTGGTTATCTGTTCAATAAACACGCCCTCGTGCGGCTGCGATCATAATAATTTTGGCTCCGAAACCGCACGAGGGTGTGCTCACTGGACGCTATATTAATTTTTCGCTTGACAGATAAAATGTTCACTTTTTACTGTTCACTACTTATTTTTTCCACTGACCCTACTCTACCATGACCCTACAAAGTACACTAACAAACAGAATCGAACGCGGCCTATATGGCGCAGCACGTGGCGTCGCTCGACTAGGCTACCCGCTTAGCTGGGAAAAATTAGAAATCGACGAGAACAAATCGGTTTGGGCTTCATACACGCCCGACTACGCGTCGACGGATCCTTTGCGAGGCGAAACGCACGCCGATTTAGCCATCATTGGTGGGGATACACAGGCATATCGACCGCCTATCACTTTAGCCGACGCTATCCGCAAAAGCGAGTGGTGGTGCTCGAAGCCAAATTATTAGCCAACGGTGCTAGTGGACGCAATGGCGGCATGATGCTCAACTGGATCTATGGCACCGGCCCCATGACAGACGATATGAGTAGCAGAGTCTATAACGCCACCAGCCAAACCATCGACGGCATTGAAGCCATCATCAAACGCCACAATCTCGACGTCAGCTACCGCCGCGACGGCTGTTTCGAAGTCTTTACCAATGCGCAGCGCGCTGAAGAGGCCGAAGCCGAGGTGCAGCATCTCAACAAACTGGGCATCCCCATGCACTTTTTCGACGCCGCGTCTGTGCGCCGACGCATCGATCTCAACGGCATCAGCGGGGGGCTATTTGATCCCACAGAGGGGCAGCTCAACGGCGTTCAATTTATTCGCGGTTTGCGCCCGGTGCTGCAAGAGCGCGGCGTCGAAATCTACGAAAACACACCTGTTACAAAAGTCGATGAAGGCTCAACCATTGCGCTCACTACACCCACTGGGGTTGTCAAAGCCAAGGCAATCGTGCTCGCGCTCAACGGCTATACGGGTAAACTTGGCTACTTCCGCAAAGCCTATTTCCCGCTGCACTCCCACGTCTTTGCCACCGAACCGCTGCCAGACGATCAGCTGGATGCAATGGGTTGGCACGGCACCGCGGGCTTTGCCGACGACTTGAGTCGGCTCTCGTATGCAGCGCGCACAAAAGAGGGTCACATTGTGTTTGGCGGCGGCAGCAATCTGTCATATGGCTATCGCTTCAATAACGGTACGGCTTTCTCCGGTTCACCAAGCAGCGTTCAGCCAGCGTTTCGCGACATGCACAAAACGCTGGCCGCCTATCTACCGAGCACGGCCAATCTGCGCCAAGCACACCAGTGGACCGGCACGCTCGCCATCAGCCTGCGCCGCAACTGCTCCATGGGCGTGCGCGGCGATCATAACAACATATATTATGCGCTCGGCTACAGCGGGCATGGCGTCGTCGCGGCCAACATGGCGGGCAAAGTGCTCACCGATATCTATAGCGGCAACGACGAGCCGTGGCGCGACATGCCCTTTGTCAACGCACCATTTTCGCCCATTCCGCTCGAACCATTCCGCTGGATGGGCTATCAAATGATGACGCGGCTGACGGGCAAATCGCCCCGCGAGCCGCATCGGTGATGGGTAACGAACAGGGTGGGTCAACGCGTAGGAAGATGGGGTTTGATATCTTCTGCCCATTACGCCGACTCAAAGTCTGCAACGTACTCTGTTATAGAGCCCCTTCAACTTGACTTTTGCCTAACAAAAAGGAACTATTTGCCTCTTAAATGAACACTTATTCCCACGCGCTCGTAGCCGTTGTTCTCGAAAAAGCTGCCTCAACTCGATTTGCCGAAAAACTAAAAGCGCTGCCGCCTATGCGTCTTGGGGCAATTGTGGTTGGTTCGTTGATTCCAGACTTGATGCTTACGTTAATTGCCGTCGTCACCATTGCGCGCGATCTGATCACCGGCGCGTTGGCGGATATTGATCCGAGTGCTTTTGAAAATATGTCGGCGGCAGAGATGGTCGATGCACCGTGGACGGTCAAGCTTTTTCAGATTTGGTTTTTCGAAAACCCATGGGTGATCGCAGCCCAACAGGTGTTTCACAGCCCGCTAATGCTGATTCTCTTTATTGGGTTGACTTATTGGATATGGAAAAGACGAGGGGAAACGCGTGACAACACGCGGGCGGGCTGGTTCTTTTGGATGTGCTGCGCGTCGATGCTGCATTCGATGATCGACATCCCGCTCCATGTTCATGACGGTCCGCTGCTGCTTTTTCCGCTCAACTGGAATTTACGCTATATCAGCCCCGTCAGCTACTGGGACTCAAATTATTATGGGACCCAGTGGACTTATTTTGAACACGCACTCGATCTGGTGCTGATTGGTTATCTTGTATGGGCTTATCGGCAAAAGCTTTTTGACTGGATGCAAAGAGGATAGTGGATAGTGGAAAGTAAACAGTAAAGAGTAAGCAGTGTTTGATTTGGTGTGGTTTACGGAAAAACCAGATAGCGAACAGATTCGACAAACGTAGGTGCGATTTCCATATCGCACAACGCCCGACGACGTATCTACATTGCCATTTACGCACAACATTACGTACATGGTGCTTCGTTCGACATGGCAATATGGTGGAATTTTTCAGGATCGTGCAATATGGAAATCGCACCTACAATAGCCCATCGATTCTCGGGCACCCACGGGATACGGTTCGCAAAAATTCTACCCATCATCAACGTCGCACGCTCGACAAAGCCCGTAGAATTCCAGCAGATGACTGCGAATTTTGAAGCCATATTCGGCCTCAATTCGTCCGGTCATTTCCCCAGCAAGGCAATCTTCGAACTCGACCACTTCGCCACAATCAGAGCAAATTAGATGATGGTGTCCCCCTTCGGCCCAAATAAATTCGACTGTATTTTGCCCTGAATAGATCGGACGCAGTACGCCAATTTGGGTCAACATTTCCAGCGTTCGGTAGACTGTGGCGCGCCCGATTGCAGGATAGCTGCTTTTGGCGCGTTCCAATATTGTACTTGGATCAAAGTGCTCATGATCACCCTGTAGCGTATCCAGCACCGCGCTGCGCGCGGGCGTGACTTTGTAGCCGTGCGCCCGCAGCAGGTCGATTAGTTTTTCGATCCGACTAGAATAGTTGGGATCCATTTTCATAGGGATGTTTGTTCGTTATACACGGAATACGATGACCATAGGGACTTGAGGTTGGGCGGGAATGTTCTATGCGGTGAAAAATAATTGCACCACCCGATCCCGTGTTTGCACTGACGGGTAGACAGCGCCATCGCGCCAACACATGCAATTATCGTCAGTTCGGGCTTGAGAAGAGCGGATGTGACACGCGGTATCATGGCATTGTGCGGTATTACGGCATTGTGCGGTATTACGGCATTGTCATGGGTCGCTCTCCTCAAGCCCCTACGATTATTGTGTCATTTCAACGCATCGATAATCACGTCGATATTGTGGCGCATAAACGCAATGTAGGTATCCGCTGGTCCGGCTGGTTCGCTGAGCGATTCGGTGTAGATTGGCACAACTTGAATGCTCATGTCGGCTGCAATTTGCTCGGCTAGATCGGAATTGGCCGAAACGCCAACAAAAATTGCGCGGCCATCCACTGCCATAATTTGATCCTGTAACGCGGCCAAATCGCCAGCGGATGGCGCGGCCACGGTGCTAAGCGATGGGATGATGGTACCGACAATGGTAAAGTCATATTCAGCAGCCAGATAGCCCAACACGTCGTGATCGGTAATGAGCAAGCGTTCCGCAGCGGGAATGGTGGCAACCTGTGTGGCGAGATCGGCGGCAAGCGCTTCTAGCTCGACAAGATAGGCCGCTGCGTTAGCAGCATACATATCGGCTCCGCTTGGATCGAGCGCGCTTAGGACCGCTTCTATATTATTTACCCACTGCATTACTGCGGGGACGCTAAACCACGTGTGTGGGTCTCCCGCAGTGTGCTCGTGTTCATGCTCATGTTCGTTTTCCTCATCGGCCTGATCCGCTTCGTCCGCCCCGTGGGCTTCCTCGCTGGCGTCAAAGTCGATTGTTTCTACGCCCGCATTGACCGAGACGATGGTGCCGCCCTGATCCAGTGTGGAGAGCACGGGATTAAGTGCTTCTTCTAAATGCAGGCCGTTGATGAAGATGACGTGCGCATCGTTAAGGGCGATGAGATCTTGCGGCGTTGGATCGAAACTGTGGCTGTCTGCGCCGAGAGGTACCAACGGTGTGATGTTGATGCGCTGACCGCCGACCTGCGCTACAATGTCGGCCACGATGCTGGTGGTTGCCACGACTTGCAGCCGTTCGTCGGTCGATAAGTCGACAGCATTTAAGGCTGGCAGGGTTTGGTCTAGTTGGCCAATATTGATTGAGGTTGTTGAATCTTTGCCACAGGCTGAGAGGATCAAGAGGGAGAGCAGCAGCCAGATAGTTGTACATTTATTGATAGTCATTGGGCTTTTATTGATAGTCATTGGGCTTTGTTTATGTTGGATTGTAACGGTTCAGTCCCCCTTGGTTTCGATACAGGCCAAATGCTGTCTTGGCTTACTCGACCGACGGGGAATACTGAACGGTTATGCTGGGTTTGAATAGGATGATTGATTGGACAGCTAGTTCTAAGTGAGATACAATCTCATTTACATTTGAAGTTTACCCTGTTTTTGTTTGGAAAACAAATTGCATCACGCGACGCATCACCCACCCAATACACCAACGCTAGCGCTAAAGAATGTCTCCGTTCGTTATGGAAATATCCACGCGCTTGACGATATTACATTGACGCTTGATCCAGGGGATCAGGTGGCGGTTGTGGGGCCAAATGGCGCGGGCAAAAGTACGCTCTTTGATCTGATTACGGGCATTATTAAGCCGACGAGTGGGCGAGTGGATGTACACGGCAGCGAGCCGGGTGGCCACATTTGTATTGGATATGTGCCGCAGCGCAATCAGATCGACTGGCGCTTTCCGGTGAATGTGTTTGATGTGGTGATGATGGGCCGTGCAAGTCAGATCGGCCTGATGCGTTGGCCCAAGCGCGTGGATCGGCTGGCGGTGTGCGAGGCGCTGGAGCGGGTGGGCATGGCGGAGTTTGCCAAGCGGCAGATTAGCGAGCTTTCGGGCGGGCAGCAACAGCGCGTTTTTTTGGCACGCGCGTTGGCACAAGAGACGCATTTGCTGCTGCTGGATGAGCCATTAACTGGTTTGGATATTCCGAGCCAGGATCAGCTGCTGACGATCTTGCGCGATTTGCAAAATACGGGCATAACAATGTTGGTGGCGACGCACGACCTAAATCAGGCGGCGCAACGCTTTGCCCGCGTGCTGCTGCTGAATCACCGCACGGTTGCCTACGGTTCGCCACAAGAGGTACTGACATCCGAAAATTTAGCGGCAGCATACGGCATGTTGATGCGAGCGGGCGAAAGCCAGTCCCCTATCCCCACACCCGCATCCCCTGCGCCCACCCCCTCGGTATAGATATGAATTTTTTCGAGCTACTATTGGATCCGCTGGGCTACGATTTTATGGTGCGCAGTTTGGTTGCGGCGGTGCTGGTTGGGATCATTGCGCCGGTGTTGGGATCATACGTAATTTTACGCGGAATGGCCTTTTTGGGCGACGCGCTGGCGCACATTATTTTGCCCGGAGTAGTGCTGGCCTATTTGTTGGGGTGGCCGCTGGCGATTGGTGCGCTGATGGTTGGGGTTGCAGCCGCGGTTGGGATCACTACGCTGAGTCAGCGCAGCGAGATTCGCGAGGATACAGCGATTGGCATTGTCTTTGCGGGCAGCTTTGCGCTAGGCATCGCAATGATCAGCACGACGAGCAGCTATGCAGTGGATCTGTCCCACATTTTATTTGGCAATATTTTGGGTGTGTCGACCAGCGATTTGTGGATTACCGCGACGTTGGGCGTAATTGTGTTGCTAACGATTGCGCTATTTTACAAGGAATTCCTGATTCTGGCCTTTGATCCGTCGCTGGCGGTGGTGCTGCGCCTGCCCGAAAAGACGCTGCACTATCTGCTGTCGATTTTGATTGCGGTGACGATTGTGATGTCACTGGAGACGGTGGGGGTTGCGCTTGTGTTGGCGATGTTGGTCACACCCGCAGCAACAGCGCAGTTGCTGACTAAGCGTCTGCCAAGCATGATGATTGTGGCCGCGATTATCGGGGTCTGCTCAAATGTGATTGGGCTCTACTGGAGCTTTTACTCGGAGATTGCGTCTGGCCCGGCGATGGTGCTGGTGGCGACACTAATTTTCGGAGTTGTGTTTGGGGTAACGCGGATGCATTTTACAGCCTAACACTCTTCACGTCACGTTTGAAAGTGCCTTGTCCATACTTGGCAAATCAACTGCAAGCCCACCATGTTTTTCCAGCTTAGCCTTTGCACCCGCGGTTAACCTGTCCGTGCAAAAATGGCGTAGTGCAGCGTCCAGTCTCCGCTTTTTTCTGCCAAGATTTCTTTCAGTCGTGGACCTTTACGTTCGATTAGATCGTCGACAACGGAGCGTCCCACGCGCTGCCCGCTCCATTTACATTCGCCGATCAATACATCATGCATATGCCAATTGATGGCAACCACAAATCTGAACAGTGCGGCTCCAATGGGCTCCGACTGCCTCTGGCATAAACGGCAGGTTCTGCTGACGTGCTTGTTGAGCAATCCACTGTTGAGCAAGCTGTTCGAAGCCTACTCCCACAAATGAGCGCAACTCTGATTGGATATGAGTAAGCGTTTCTTGTTTCGGCATAAATGAATTCTGGTGCGGTGCAAGAAAGCGAAAATAAAAACGGAAAAACGGATCGGCGAGGTGATACCTTCCTTGGCGCGACTTTTTTTGCTCTGCTCTGCGCAGAGTAACTGGCAATCGGCGGTGGACCAATTGCAGCGCCTATAGACGTTGTAAAAATCTTGGCAGGCTTGTGCGCTCTAGCAGCGCGGCTTTGCTGATTTCGCCTAATGTATGATTCCCGCTGCTAACCGCCTGTAGGATGGCAAGATAGGTCTGTGGGTTTTGGAACTCGTCGTACAACAAAAACTGTGGCTCGGCCATAAACATGCTGCTGGGCGAGAGCATAACATCGCGTATATTTTCTACTAACCCCACGGTTGGATCCAACCACTTTAAATATGCCGGAATTCCACCAATAATTGAATAAAGCGCGGCACGTTCGTCGACCTGCCATGTAGGAAAAATTCTTTGAGCGCGTAAAAAGGGAGAGGCTGCAATCGCCATTGCCCAGTAAAGCGACCAAACAGCGGCGATTGATGCGCCATCAGTGCTTCCATTGTATTAACCCGGGAGCCACACAGCACAAGCACAATGTTGGACTCCTTCAAATGCTGATCCCATGCGTGTTGAAGAGCTGACAGCACAGCTTCATCTGCCGATTCTGCAACCAACCGCAGAGCCAACCAGTGCCAAAGACCTGGCCAACTGTCGAACGCGGGGGCCTGTTCTTTCGGGTACATCTAGCATGGTATAAATAAAGCTACGCCGTTGCAGTGCCGATAATTCTTCGTCTGCCACCCAGTATTTATAGCGCAGCCCACTCCGTTCGACCCAATGACGAAGCAGGGCTGTTTTGCCAACTCGGCGTCGTCCATATAGCAGCACAAGTTGAGCTAGCTGCGGTCGATTATGCACCAAAACATAACAACTGGCAACATACAAATACGCAAACCAATTAGAGTCGTTCCCGATTAATCATGAGTAGGTAACAATTTGGCCTCTTCGCTTTCGAAGCGAAACGGTTTATAAGGTGACGGTCACCTTGTCAGCATTTCTTCTACTGCCCAAACAACTTCTCGACCACATTGATGCGAAACGCCATTAACGCGGGGATTAAGCCTGCGACCAGCGCCAATACAATTGGCACTCCCCACAAAAATGGCTCCAACTCGAAAAGATAGCGCACCGGTATCGGGATCATATTCTGGGCCGAAAAGCGACTCGCCAGCACCGTGGCCGCACCGTACCCCAACAACCTCGCCAGCAACGCACCGAGCACCGCAATAATCAGCGCTTCAATCAATACCATGCCCACAATTGCGCCCCGCCCTGCGCCCACGCCCCGCATCACCGCGATGAGCTGCTCGCGCGCTTTGGTCGCACTGTAAATGGTGAGGAAGATAGTAATACCCGCCATCAACGCCGCCAGATATCCAACATTGGACAAAATATCCTCAAGCTGATCAAAAGTGTTCAGCAGCCGACCCAGCTCTTGACCGGGGAATGCGGCCTGCGCATCGTTGCGATTATAGAAGCTCTGCCAGATCCCATTTGCTTCGCCAAAACCAACCGGCTTGACCAAAATCGCGGTCAGATCGCCAGCTCCAGCCGTGTTGTCCAATTTGCTCGCAAAAGCGGCCTCGAACTCGTCGCGATGAGAATCCCACACGGCATTCAATGTTGTGAAAACCGCGCCATCAAAGGCCGTATTGGTCTGCTGCAAAACGCCAATCACCTCGAATGGCTCTTTATGCACATCCGCATTTAGCACCGCGCCCGTGCCGTGCGAACTGACAAATTGATCTCCTATAGTTAGCCCCAGTTGCTCGGCAGCCGTCGCCCCCAACACAGCTTCAAAAACGCGTGCCTCTTCATAATTCGTCTCTTCCTGCGCCTCAGAAAAATTGGCGTGATGCTCTTCGACTTCGAACAATCTTCCTTCCGCTAGTTGAAATGGTGACACCGAATTAAGTGAGGGTTGAAGGGTGAAGAAGTCGACGGTTGTACCGATAATGCGGGCGTTGCCAATGTTGTCTGCCATCGCAAGCGGGATCACCAACGCAGCGCGCGGATCGTCGAGCAGCTCTTTGTAGATCGCTTCGTCAATCGTGCCGAGCGGGTTGCCGTTGAGCAAAATTGTACTTAACACAAGCTGCTGGGCATCGCCTTTGGGGCCAATCACCAGCGTGCCAAAGGGATCGCTCGCTTCCGTCAAGCCCTCGCGCACGCCCACGTTCAATACGGCCACAGCAATAAAGAGCGCCAGCGCCAGCCCGATCACCAACAAGGTTGCAACGGTTTGTACCCAGCGCGAGGCAACGCTGCGCCACCCTAATTGCAGCACAAAGAGAATCCGATTAAGCATGAGCAACCCCCTGTGCAGTTGACTCGACTTTATTTGACTCGACTCTATTTGATTCTACTTTGTTTGATTCGATCCAGTGGCCATATTGCAGATCAACCACGCGAGCAAAACGTTGCGAAAGCAGCGGATCGTGGCTAGCAACGAGCAGAATTGTTTGATTGTTTTGGCAGCTTTGCTGGAGCAGATCGATTACGCTTTCGCCACTCTCGGCGTCGAGAGATGCGGTGGGTTCGTCAGCCAGAATCATGTGCGGCTGGTTGATCAACGCGCGCGCAATCGCCACACGCTGCCGCTGTCCATTGCTGAGTTGATAGGGTCGATGTGTGGCAAAATCGGCTAGCCCTATTTCCGCCAGTAGCGCGACAGCACGTTCTTTGCGCACAGAGGTAGAGAGGCCGTTAAAAGCCAGCGGCATGGCGACATTTTCCCACGCATTTAAGATCGGTAGCAGATGGTGCGTTTGAAAAACGTAGCCAATTTGGTTGCGCCGAAAGGTGTCGCGTTTAGCTTCGGAAAGCAGATAGATCGATTGATCTGCTAACGTAACGGTACCGCTGCTTGGTGTAAGCAATCCGGCCAAAATGTTAAAGAGGGTGGTTTTCCCGCTGCCGCTGATGCCGCGCAACAGAAGCTGTTCGCTGGCGGCTAAGTTGAAGGAGACATTGTGTAATACGGGCGGCAGATCCGCTGACGAGGTGGGGTAGCGATGTGAAATGTCGAGTACGGAGAGACTCATGGAGATTAGATCCTCAAAATATTATTTTATGGGCCTGTCAAACGTAATGTGCTGATGTCGGCCTTTTCTGCATAAATTCGCGCAATGCTTACCATGCCTGTTTCGGGGTCGGTAAGCTCACCAACGTGCAGTTCGCCAATAACATTGACTGGCTCGTATGAAAATGGAAACTCTGGCCCATCTACATAAACCAGTGCCGTACCCGATGTAATGCTGGCTGCGGTAGAATGGAATGGGCAAGCACCAATCGGCGCATCGCCGAGCAAGAACCAATCCAACCCGAGTTTGAGTGGTGGTGCCATATAGCCTTTGATTTCAACCAGTTTGCCATCGAGCGAAAGCAGCTTGTCCGAAAGGGTGGGGGGTGTACCGCTCCATGGATCAAAATCATCGTTAAAAAATTCGGACAAATAGAGAGAGGTTAGCCCATCTCCTTCCGTAAGAAGCGGGTTATCGGGTGCAATATCCCATTTGCGATCAAATTCTTGCATTAGCTGTAATGATTCGCCGCGCTTAAGTTCGCCCGAGGCGGGCATCGGTGTTGGAATACTGTGTGGGGTTGAAATATTCAGAATGCTGGTAGGTAGTTCTTCATTATCTGGAATCAGTACGATCTCATCGTTTGTATCTAACTCTATATCATCCAAACTTAATTTAGCAAGTGGTAATGTTGAGGCCGATGCACTGTCTTCCCCTCTAACTTGCAAGGGTGAGACAGATGTTGCGCGTACGACCGCTGGCGAAACAAACGTCTCGGTTGGTAGAGCTGATAGAGTTGGCGTGGTTGGCGAAATGGGTGTTACTTGAGCAAGCCGCATAGGTGTAGAGCCTACATTTCTGTACAACCATATTCCAACGGCGAATAAACAAATAATTAGTAGCGCCACATCTAGCCGCGCAAAAGATTTTCCAGATTTCATACGTTTTTATTGACCTTTAAGGCTATTCCAGAGAAAGTAAGTAAAAGTAGGGAAGGTATTCTATAAGTGCTGTGCCCTTCGTATTCATTTATTTTTCATGTGCATTTATTTTGTGGAATAGCCTAATCTACTTAATATTTCGATTTTTGTCTAGACCGATATTATATGCAGTGGGTTATACTGAGCAAGTAAGCCGTCTCTCAAAAGTTAGTTAGGCCGTTGGCTCGATTTTGTACGCTTTTGGGCAGAAATGCAGTTTTTGGGTTGGTGCGTTCTTTTGCTGTTATTCTTTATAATGGGCAAAAAATTCTGTCTATTAAAACTGGTAAGATACATTCAGCAGATGCTTTTGGTTTCACGATGCGGCGGGTGTGGAGGTTGTCTTTCCAAAATTGTCTAGGCTTGTCGAAGGGAAAGTGGCTTACAAATGCTCGTGCTGTGGCTGGAGATAGAGAATTGGAGACGAGTAATTTGTAAGAAAATCTTCTGCTTATGATGTTTTGACAGAGACTTCCTACCTTCGATACACTGACAAAAATAAATCAGAGCAATTGTACCCAAAAAGGCCCTATGAAAGAATATCTTGATTTAATGAAACATGTTTTAGAAAATGGTACCCAAAAGGGTGACCGTACCGGAACAGGAACTCGCAGCGTGTTTGGATATCAAATGCGCTATGACTTAAATGAGGGTTTCCCGCTTGTAACAACAAAACGCCTTCACCTTAAATCAATTATCCACGAATTGCTCTGGTTTTTGGACGGTGATACCAATGTCAAATATCTCAAGGAAAATGGCGTTCGGATCTGGGACGAATGGGCAGATGATCAGGGTGAGTTGGGTCCAGTATATGGGCATCAGTGGCGTAGCTGGCCCACCAACTCCGGCGAGACGATTGATCAGATCGCGCAAGTGATCGAGCAGATCCGCACAACGCCAAACTCGCGCAGGCTGATCGTTTCGGCCTGGAATGTTGCTGATATCGAGCAGATGAAGCTGCCCCCATGTCACTGTTTCTTCCAATTTTATGTGGCAGAGGGGCGTTTGTCGTGCCAACTCTATCAACGCAGCGCGGACATCTTTTTGGGCGTACCGTTTAATATTGCATCGTATGCACTCCTTACGTTGATGGTTGCACAGGTATGTGGTCTGGAGCCGGGTGAATTTGTCCACACGCTTGGTGATGCGCACCTCTATATCAATCATATCGATCAGGCAATCTTGCAGCTAACGCGCGCGCCATATCCGCTTCCACAGATGAACATCAACCCAAACGTACGGTCAATTTTTGATTTTACCTATGACGATTTTGACCTTGTGGATTATCAGCATTATGCCACCATCAAGGCCGCCGTTGCTGTTTAGCAACACGTTTTTCCAAGAAGTTTTGTGCCATAGTTGAGAATAAAAACAAAGGATCTGTTATGAAAGCGCTGATGCTCGAAGATTATAATAAGCTCGAATATATTGATGTAGCTATGCCTGAATATGGGCCAAACGATCTGCTTATACGCGTTAAAGCGTGCGGCATTTGCGGCAGCGACATTCATGGTATGGATGGCAGTTCGGGCAGAAGAATTCCGCCGCTGATTATGGGACATGAAGCGGCAGGCATTGTCGCAGAAATCGGGGAGAAGGTGACGGATTTTCAAATTGGAGATCGGGTAACGTTCGATTCTATGATTGTCTGTGGCATCTGCTATTTTTGCCGTAAGGGTGAAAGCAATTTGTGCGAATCTCGTCGGGTGCTTGGCGTTTCGCCGGGGGAGTATCTTCAACATGGCGCGTTTGCAGAGTATGTTGTGGTGCCGCGGCAGATCGCTTATGCATTGCCAGAGGAGCTATCCTTCGAACATGCAAGCATGGCAGAGCCAGTTTCTGTCGCAATGCACTCAGTTAATATAACGCCCATAAAATTGGGAGAAAGTGCGCTCGTCATCGGCGCAGGTATGATCGGTAATCTAGTGATTCAATCGCTCCGTTTAGCTGGTGCGGGCCAAATTATTGCAGTGGATTTAGAGGATCAGAAACTTGAGCTTGCGCGTGAAGTTGGTGCAACCGCAGTGCTAAATGCCAGTGAATGCGATGTTCCAGCGGAAGTACAGAAGCGAACAGGAGGCCGCGGAGCAGATGTGGCGTTTGAGGTCATCGGGATTTCGTCAGGCGTAAATAGCGCGATTGCAAGCGTTCGAAAAGGTGGCTCTGTTACGCTCGTTGGGAATCTAGCAGCAAACATTGATTTTCCACTACAGTCCATTGTCACGCGTGAAATTACTCTCTACGGCTCTTGCGGTATTAATGGTGAATATCCAGCGGCGATCAATGCGATAAGCAGCGGTGCCATTAATGTGGATGCTCTCATCTCGTCTATCTCGCCACTAAGTGAGGGTGCCTTGTGGTTCGAGCGGCTCTACGGTCAGGAGTCTGGATTAATGAAGGTGATTCTTCAACCTGACGGTGTATAGAAATAAACGAGTGTCCTTTTGACTATTCCAGAAAATAATCATATGCGTTCTCTTACGCTGCTACTTTTGGAGTAGAAACGTATTAAAAATGCTCTCTACGATTTACGAATATCCATTTTTGGGAATGGCCTCAAGATATAAAGTTAATTTTATTGGCAAACTGTAAGGAAAAACTCTTCCTTATGCGTACATATTTAGTATAATATACGTATACTTATCGTTAGAGAATATTTTATGAATGTTTCTCAATGCTTCGCCGTATGGATGGTAGGTTGAAATCAGACTATTTATTTTCGAGAAATATAAACAATTCCAGCTGCATATCCATATGGCTCCAACGATTTGTCTGGGCGCTAGTTTTTGGAGCTGATTTCCTACATGCTTAGTTGCATTTTTGCAACATTTCTGACAGTCGAATGGTTTAAAAAAATACGATATTACTAGTTTTTGGTATAATCTGTGCTTAATTCTTATGGTCTGAGAATATACCACATATTATTTGGGACCATCGATTTCATCCTTCCCCTTACGAGTTCCCCAGCATTACTGCTTGCCCCGTCAAGCTCATTGTTCACGAACAAGTTCCTAATATATGCTGCACGAAAGCTACATTGTTTATGCAGTAAATTACGGTTAGCAAAAAAACAGTTAATTTTATACAAAGGTCTAACGCTGTCCCTGTTGCCATTTGGACAGATGAACTATTCAGCACGTATATATGCGATTAAAAGTTGACTATAAGATAGTAGTGGCTATAAATAATTAATAGGTTGTTTTTCAAACTTTTGCGGAAGTGTTACATGCAGTACAAATTTCTACTCGATTTAAAAAATAAACAGCTACAACTGATCGTGCTACTACTCGTTGCGACCATTTTGGCGGGGTGCGTTACACAAAAAAACGGCGAGCCATTTACGGCCCAATCGTCTTTAAAGCCACTTCTAAAACAGGCTGAAGTAATCTTTGGGGAGTCGCTGCAACAACCAAAGTCATGTCTTTCTCCTTATGAGGAAGTTGATGAAATTGTTATCGGTGCTCTGCTACCGCTTTCTATCTCATCGGCTGTGCAAGCTGGCAATTCTATGCAGCTTGCAATTGATATTGCGGCCGAGGATATTAATCGTAATGGTGGTATTCTAAGTCGTCCATTACGAATCGTGACATATGATACACAAGGGTTGCCAGCAGTGGGTGCAAAAATGGCCGAGCAGCTTATTCTGCAAGATTGTGTCGCGGCCATTGTTGGCGTTTATCACAGCCGCGTAGCCATGGCAGTAAAGGAGGTTGCGCATCAATATCGTGTGCCAGTTGTCTTTGCAGAGCCATATCAAGATGCAGTCACGGCGGATCAATATCCTGAGGTTTTTCGCATTGCGCCGACCATTCAATTATTAACGGATATATATCTTGAGTGGATTGAAACCGTTGGGGATTATAATCAAGATGGTCAAAATTCTGTCACGATTGTTGCGGATAGCAGCAATTTTGAGTCGAGCAACGGGCGGCTTCTTATAAAGCAGCTTGAAGAAAATGAAGATATATCAGTAGATATATTTTTAGTCGATCTACCTAGAGAAGATTTTTCTTCAATGATCGCACGCATCATTGCACTAGATGCAAGCCCGGATTTAATTTTAGTCTGGTTTAAAGTTGAAGCGGGGTATGCCTTTCACAAACAGCTTATCGAAGCAGGAATTGGTCCCCAAAATAGTACATTAACTGTGTTACGTAGCTCCGCCACAGATTCAACTATATTTTGGGAACGCGTACCAGATGGACTCTATACAATTGTTACCAGAGTTGGCCCGTGGTATTCCACCGTCAGCGAGATGGGCAAAGAGTTTGCAGAGAAGTACTACACTCATTCAGAATATTGGCCTGAATCTTATGCATTCGAGGCATATGACTCATTGCGCTTAATCAGTAGTGCAATCGATCAAGCAAAATCATTAGAGTCGCCCGCAATTATTAGCGCGCTCGAATCGATTGATATAGTTCTTGCATCGGGGCGCTATCATTTTCCATACGGGTCAAACAACAGGCCCGAGGATAATGACGTGCCTGATTTTATGTGGCATCAGTGGCCCGATCCACATATGCTATTTATGCAATATAATATTTTTCAACAAGACGCTAGCGACATGTCTGTGTTATGGCCCATGACCTATCGAACTGTTGATACCTCCGCGCTCTATATCCCGTCAGATTAATACGAAAGATACTATCAAGATTATTCAAATTTCAGTACTTCACAAAGGTTTTTAAAATTGCTAAGTTAGTACACCTACGTGCGAATTACTAAAAAGTAGCTGCATGTAAACGTGCTAACTGAACGGCAAAACGTGAACTACTGAGGTTGTGTATCATTCAGCAGTCAATGGTAACAGCAGCCAGTGGCAAATTCGCAAAAACATCTACGCCTAACTTATTAGGCAACAGTGGATCCTCGCCATTCATGCCCCAAAATCGATAGTACGCAGCGGATCCGATCATGGCGGCATTATCGGTGCAAAGAAAAAGCGGTGGCGTGTAGAGCGGAATGTCGAGCGCGGCGAAGCGTGTTTGAGCAGCTTCACGCAGGGCAGCATTGGCGCTAACCCCACCACAGATGCAGACTTGCTTTGCCCCATATTCCTCGGCAGCATCAGCTAATTTGAGCACCAATATGTCGGCCACCGCAGCTTGAAACGAAGCGGCAAGGTCGGCCAGCAATTGAGGCTCGCTTAAATCTTCTCCATTCTCCTCAAGCTTTCTTGTTAGATTCAAAACCGCAGTTTTTAATCCCGAAAAGCTAAAATTAAACCGATGTTCGGCGCGGTTGCGCAGCGCGCGCGGTAGGTCGAAACGTGTTGGATCCCCCGGGTTGCTGGCTCTACTTTGCGCGGTTTTCTGGATTGCGGGGCCACCCGGGAAACCGAGGTCAAGCAGGCGCGCAACTTTGTCGAAGGCCTCGCCCGCCGCGTCATCGATGGTTCCACCAAGACGTTGGTAAGATCCGTGGTCGGTCATTAAGATAATTTCGGTATGGCCGCCCGATACAATTAGGATAACTTGTGGGAATTCGTTTTCGAGAAATTCATCGGCGCGATCAACGCTAATTTTTCTGCCCGAGTTAATCCAGTTGCTGTAAATATGCCCCTCTAAATGGTTGATGGGCAGCAGGGGGACACCGCTAGCGAAGCTCAGCCCTTTCGCGGCGTTGACGCCCACAAGCAGGCTACCGGCGAGACCCGGTCCGTGGGTGACGGCGATGGCATCCAGCTTTTGTACGTCGCTGATGCTTGCTTCGTCTAGCGCCTGCTGGATCACGGGTTGGATGGAGAGCACGTGTTGTCGGCTGGCAACTTCGGGGAAGACGCCGCCATAGCGCCGATGCAGATCGATCTGGGTGGCAACAACGTTGCTGCGGATGGTGCGACCATTTTCAATGACGGCAGCAGCGGTTTCGTCGCAGCTTGTTTCAATAGCGAGAATTGTTGAGTGAGTCATAAAATTGGTGAGTAAACTTTTCTGAACAAGTATATGTAAAATATGATTGACGATCTAGATGGTGTTTGGTATGCTTATAAATAGATTTTGAGTTTAAATTATAGCGTATTAGCGGGTGAGGGGTACAGAATGGTCGCAACTCTAGCACAGCAAATAAAAGATGAATCAGACATAATTCCACCTCTAGCCACGGGTGATCGGTTGACGAGCGACGAGTTTATTCGTCGTTATCACGCAATGCCAAAAATCAATAAAGCAGAGTTAGTTGAGGGAGTTGTCTATATGCCATCACCAGTGCGAAATAAATTTCATGGTGAACCACATGCTGATGTCTTGACGTGGCTGGGATTTTATCGCTCGATGACTTTAGGCACGCGCCACGCAGATAATTCGACAGTTTTCCTCGATTTGGACAACAATCCGCAGCCAGATGCGATGTTGCGTATAGAACGAGCGGCAGGTGGAACATCCGAGAATTCGATTGATGGGTATTTATATGGCCCACCCGAATTGATTGTCGAGATCGCTGCCAGCACGGAATCATATGATTTGCATGATAAGATGAATGCGTATCGACGTAATGGCGTGCAGGAATATGTTGTGTGGCGCGTGCGCGATGGCGAGATTGATTGGTTCCACTTAGTGGGTGGGCGCTATGAGCTACTTGCAGCGGATGAGAATGGCGTTGTACACAGTTGCGTCTTTCCAGGCTTGCGGCTAAGTGTGGCAGCAATGGTTAGTGCGGATCTGGCGGCAGTTTTGGCGGAGTTACAAGCGGGTACACAGTCACCAGAACATGCTGAATTTGTGAAGTTGCTGAAAGAGCGCTTGGCAGGTGATAATCCTTCATAATATACCTGCCCAGAAATTTTCATACATCTCTTGCGGATCTCCGCTGCGGCTTCGACCATTTGTGTTGTCGCACAAAGCTCAGCCTAAGCTGGCTGGATATTCACTGTCACCCCATCACAACCTTCACTTTGCCACCTCTTCACCTTTTTATCTTGTCAGCAGTTTCATCTTGTCATCCTGTTAGTTTTTGTCACCTTGTTATCGCTGTTTGCCCAAACCAGCACGCCTAATCCCACAACTCCCAACCCTATTAACGCCACAAGTTTATAAAGACGGCTGTCGATGGTTAGCGTAAGTGTGCCAAAGATCGCGCAGAAGATCCAGTAACCGAAGACAATGGTACGGGCGTTGATGCCTTTGTCGAGCAGGCGAAAGTGTAGATGATCGCGCCCGGCTTGGTTGGGGGATCGACCGCGGCGGGTGCGCTGCCAGATGAGCCAAGCAACATCAAGGATCGGCAACCCGAGCACGAGCATAACGGCCGCCACGCGTGCGCCACCGATGATGCCCAGTGCAGCGATGGTAAAGCCGAGGAAATAGCTACCGCTGCTGCCCATAAAGATAGGGATACTTGTAAAGAGACGGGCAGGAGAAAAATTGAAGGGCAAAAAGCCCAGCACGGCTCCGAGTAGGGCGATAGGTAGAATAGCAACGCTGAGTTGTGGCTCTTCGGCGCGAAAGATCATGTGGATGGCGAGGACGATGCAGAGGATGGCGGTTACGCCTGCGACAAGCCCGTTTAGACCGTCGAGAAAGTTGACGGTATTCATCATGCCGACGAACCAAAAGATAGTCAATGGCCAAACAAGCCACCATGCGAGCCCATCCGCGCCGCCCAAAAGGATACTGTTGCCCGTGAGCCACTCGGCTTGTATTGGACTGTTGATGTGCTTGAGAAAGATGAAACCAGAAATGGCAATGAGTGCCGCCGCAACCTGTACAAAGTATTGCGGCACGGACGACCAGTTGTAGCGGTCATCGAGAAATCCGGCCGCGGTACAGAAGGTCGCACCCAATAAGAGTGCCGTTAATTTGCGCAGTTCGTGTACGTCATTGCGTGGGGGCAGCCAGTCGGCAAACGGAGTGGGGAAGAGGATGGGCAGAAGCAGCGTGGCTCCGACGGTTAGTCCAAAAGCAAGAAAGATTGCCAGCCCACCAGTGCGGGGGATGATGCCGCTATGTTGACGCCGCCCGCCGGGATGATCGACCATGCCCCAGCGCCGCCCAAGGTTGGCGGCGAGGGGCGTAAGAGTGAGGCTGAGTGTGATGGAGAGGGATAAGATGGCAAGGTAGATCATGTGGTTGCCGTTGCGGCTTCGACCATTTGCACTATCGTGCAAAGCTCAGCCTCCGTTTGCGAGGGTCCTATGATTCTACGGTCGCATGTTGCCGAGCGTACGCGGGAAGGCGATGGTTTCGCGGATGTGGGAGAGGCCGCAGATCCAGGCGACGGTGCGCTCGACGCCGAGGCCAAAACCGCTGTGAACGGTGGATCCATATTTGCGCAGATCTACATACCAGTCGTATGCGCCGTGGGGCAGTTCGTGGTGCTCGATGGCTGCAACGAGCTTTTCGGGATCGCTCATGCGCTCGCTGCCGCCGATGACTTCGCCGTAGCCCTCGGGTGCAAGCAGATCGACGCTGCGGCAGACTTCAGGCCGGTCGGGATCTGGCTCCATGTAGAAGGCTTTGACCTGCGTCGGGTAGTGGTGAACGAAGAGTGGTTTTTCGAATTGCGCAGCCAGATATGTTTCGTGTGGGCTGCCAAAATCGTCGCCCCATTCGATGGTGGGCACGACATCTTCGTAGCCGGGCACGAGCGTTCCGGCGGCAGCAGCATCGTTGATCATCTTGACGGCTTCGTCGTAATGAATGCGGGGAAAGGAGCCACTGACTTTTTCGAGTGCGGTTGTATCGCGTTCGAGGATTTCGAGCTCGTCTTTGCAATCGCGTAGACAGCGCTGCACGATGTGGCTGACAAATTGCTCTTCGATTTCCATAAGCTGGTGCAGATCGCAGAAGGCAATTTCTGGCTCGACCATCCAGAATTCTTGCAGATGGCGGCGGGTTTTGCTCTTTTCGGCGCGGAAGGTTGGCCCAAAGCAGTAGACTTTACCAAAGGCAAAAATGTGCGCTTCGTTATAGAGTTGCCCCGTCTGCGCAAGATAGGCTGGCTCGCCGTGAAAGTCGATCTCGAAGAGGGTCGTGGTGCCCTCGGCAGCCGCAGGTGTAAGGATCGGTGTGTCGATGTTGAGAAAACCGTTGCCGTCGAGCCATTCGCGGATGGCCGAGACGATGACGGCCCGCACGCGCAAGATGGCCCATTGTCGATTGGAGCGCAGCCACAGATGACGATTCTGCATCAAAAATTCGATACCGTGCTCTTTGGGCGTAATCGGGTATGGTTCGGCAATTTGTACGATGGAAAGCGCCCTGACATCGATTTCGAAGCCACCCGGTATGCCCGGAGCGCGTTCTTCAGCCTTAACGGTTCCGGTTAATTGTAGGCTGCTCTCTTGCGTTAATTCTTTACCGGCGTCGAAATCTTCTTCGCTCACGTTGCCTTTGAAGACAACGGCTTGACAAAGACCGCTTCCGTCACGCACTTGCAAGAATTGGAGTTTACCTTTACCTGTTTTGTTATAAAGCCAGCAGTTGAGCGTGATCTCTTGGCCGACGTATTCATTTAGGGTGGCAATTGTTGCATTCATATTTTTGTATTTACAGTTTATTAAAACTAAACCAAAAAAATAATTACACCAATTTCAGCGGTTTTCTGAAATAGCTTGCCGCCATGCTGTATAGTTTATTTTTGGAATGGCCTAATTGATTGTGTTTGATTATTCTTTTGACTCTGATTGTTCTTTTGATCCTGACCGATTGTCAGTTCGGGATCGGGAGCGTCGACTGCCGCGGGTTCGACGTGGGCGCGATGTCCGATTTTCGCCCTCGCCTGCTTTTTCGCCACGAGAATTGTCGCTGCGCTTTGTTCGGCGTTTACGAGAGCGGCGTTCACTGCTGTCAGATGATTCGTTGTCCGAACGTTTGCGGTCTGTGCGTCTGCGGTCCGAACGTCTGCGGTCCGAACGTCTGCGGTCCGAACGTCTACCATCTGAGCGATCGCGGGAGGATGTTTGGGACGACTCTTCAGATGAAGAGGGCTTTTTTGCTGCTTTAGCCTTTGCCTCTTGTTCCGCGGCAAATTGCTCATCTGTCACACTATCTTCGTCACTCGGTGATGGAATGTCCGCATACTCATGAAAGCGCTCCTCAACAATTTCGTCATCAGAAAAAGTCTCCCAAGACCAATCAGATTTGGGCAGATTTTCTTCGTCTATTTCTAAGATTTTCCCCATGATGGGAGATAGCTCAACACCAAAATCATCGATGGTGGTTGGGTTATGCGAAAGCTGCATGGACTCTGCCCGGAAATTGGCGTCGATCTCCTGCGAGGAACCGCCCACGTGCGTATATACATAAACTGATGTGGGTGGAGTATATTCCTTCGCGATTTCGTCTAGGATCGAGAAGTTCGATCCACTTTGGGTCTCGCGTTCCGATGAATTTTTCTCTCGGTTTTCGTCCCTGCGCCGACTGTTGCGCGATCGACGCGAGGATGAGCGACCCCGTTTTGAAGAGCCATCCTCGGAACGTGACTTAGCGCGTCGGGATCGCTGCGATTTACCACTCGACTCATCATCACGCTTGCGGCTGCTGGTGCGGCGCTTGTTGTTTCGTTTGCTGCCACTTCGGCTGTTTGTCTCTGACGACTGAGACGCGCCTTTGTTGCGCCGAAAATAGCGGCGACTCGTCCCCGTTTTGCTAGACGCTTCTTTGGGCGAACCTTCTTCTGTGCTGCTTGATGGTTTATTTTCTTGAGCCATAATTATTTAGCCATATTCATTATTGTAACCGTTCAGCTCTCCTTAGTTTCGATACATCCGCTGCGCTTCCAAGCCCGCAAAAAGCTATAGCGTAGCGGCGGGCAATCAACCACAGGGAGGGTCTGAACGGTTACTCATTATTTCACTGTAAAGGTGTGGACCAATTCGCCCTGTACATTAACAAGACGCGCGACGCTGCCCGTGCTCCACACAGCGTTGGGCTGCCCCCAATGCAGATCGATGCTTGTGTCATTTCCGGCTTTACTATGAATGCGTACGCTGCCGCCAGGAAAGATAGGCAAGTTGCCGAACGTATAAATCGGGCCACCTTCGCGTCCTAACGTCCAGCCTTGCAAATTAAAAGGTGCATCGCTTTCGTTAACAACCAGCGCAATTTCTGACGCTAACGTACCTTGGCCACTTACTTCGGTAACTTGCAGCGTGCCGTTAACCACCCGACTTGGTTGAGTATTGGCAACTGGCTGCTGGACCGGCTGCGTAGATGATGTGCTACCCGCAGGTAAAATCAATTGCTGCCCAACAAAGACAAAATCTGGATTATCTAAATTGTTAATATTTAGAAGCTGATCAATCGTTAGGCCAAATTGGTTTGCAATACCGGTAAGGCTGTCACCTGCCTGTACGACGTACGTATTCCCACCAATGGCATTATTGTTTGGGATTGGCTGTGGTGTACTAGGTGCTAATTCAGCAGGCTGGGTGGAGGTATTGCTGCTGGTCGCTGCGCCAGAATTTCCGCTCGAAGCATTGCCACTGCTGCTAATTGCAAAATTATCGGTTGACCCAACAGTAGAAACTGTGCCTGTTTGTGATACAGGGGTAAGGATAGCGGCTAACTCTTCGACATCGGGGCGACGTTGTTCGACAATCCAAAAAACGCAGGATGAAACAACTATGCTTATAAAGGCATTTAAAAGAATGATGAAGGCCAGTTGGCGTCGATTCATGCGGTGCGACATCCTTGTGCATGATCTGAGAAGAGTATACAGTTTTTCCGAAAAAATAATAGATTGTTCAAATTTTCTCTTGGCTATTTTGCAACTTATTCATCGATATCAATAATGTGTTCGGATTGGCCTTTTCGCCAATTTCCGTTCGAATCGCCCATGGACCAAGCTGTACGAATATGAATGCGGCGTCCACCCTGCTTTGAAATGTTTGATTCGCCCGATCCTGAATCAGTAGATAGAGTGCTAGCATTATTTGTTGCGGGTGATGCGGAAAAACGCGAGAGTGTGCTTGCGTTTTGGGCTGCCGAAATGGCGGCGCGACTTTGAAGTAACTTCAATCCAAAACGCAGTGCCAAGCTGACGGTTCCAACCAAGATAGGCAGGGCGGCTTTGGTGGCGGCTATGGCTAAAGATGATTCGGAGACGCTTAAATCAGCATGACTGTCTGCTCCACAATCGGGGCAAAATCGATGGTCTATTTCGTTCATTCGCTTGCCGCACTGTGAACAAATTCGATATACGTCGCTCATTGGGGTATACCCGATTCCTTTTTTAGCCCTGCTCGTGTCAATATCAACAGATAATCCATTTAAATAAACGTCTAATTTAATGCTGCGACGATATAGCTCTATGGGTGTACTAGTCTATCATTGTTGCAGAAGGTACGTCAACAGTTGCAAAGTTT
>ENA-ORXT01001865-ORXT01001865.1-marine-metagenome-genome-assembly--contig:-NODE-1865-length-26858-cov-10.134909_pt1 | contig 26858 bp, 25 predicted proteins | sample MGYA00237868_ERZ511482 | MGnify/ENA metagenome assembly ERZ511482
GAGATCGGCTTCGATGCCGAGCAGGACCGGGCCGCCGGCTTCCGGGTCACCGAGGAGGGCATCACGCTGGTCACCCCGGATCACTTCGGACAACTCGTGCACCGCGTGCGCTGAGCCGGACGAGGACGATCCGATGAGCCCGAACGAGAACAGGAAGCATCCCATTCTGCCGGCCGGGCGCGGCGCGAGCGGGCCGAGGCGATGATGGCGGTGCCGGATGCCGTCCCCCACCGTCGTGCCGACGAAGCCGGCCGGCACGACGTCGTCCAGACGGCGCGCAGGCGCCGCCACCGGCAGGCCTTCGCCCGCCGCCACCTCAAGGAACCCTACCGCCCGTGAGCAAGCCCGACCAGACCCCTACCGCCACCGCGTCGCCGGAGTCCGACGGCGACAGCGGCACCCGCCTCACCTGGAGCGAGGTCGATGCGCTGTGCGGAGCGCGGCACGGCGCACCGTTCGCGGTGCTGGGCGTGCACGCGCTCGGCGAGCACCGGGTGGTTCGCACGCTGCAGCCGCAGGCCGGTGCCGTGACGCTGATCGATGCACGCGGCGACCGCCATCCGATGCAGCGTCAGCACGACAGCGCGGTGTTCGCGGTGCGGCTGGACACCGATCCGGGGGACTACCGGCTGGAGCTCGACGAGCATGGCACCGCGCGCCAGATCGTCGACCCCTACTCGCTGCCGAGCGCCATCGGCGAGCTCGACCGTCACCTGTTCGGAGAAGGCACCCACCAGGAGCTGTGGAAGCTGCTCGGCTCCCGACGCACCACCCACGAGGGCGTGGAGGGCACCCAGTTCGCGGTGTGGGCGCCCAATGCCCAGCGGGTCAGCGTGGTGGGCGCGTTCAACGACTGGGACGGGCGCCGTCACGTGATGCGCTCGCACCCGGGCAGCGGGTTGTGGGACATCTTCCTGCCCGAGCTGCCCGCCGGCACGCTCTACAAGTACGAGCTGATCGGGCCGAACGGCGAGCTGCTGCCGTTGAAGAACGACCCCTACGCCACCTACTTCGAGCAGGCCCCGGGCAACGCCTCGATCGTGTTCGACAGCGCCTTCGAATGGAGCGACGAGGCGTGGCTGGGCACGAACCGTCACCGCGACCTGCGCGCCGATGCGGTGTCGATCTACGAGGTGCACGCCGCCTCGTGGCGCCGTCACGAGGACGGGCGCCCGCTGTCCTGGCGCGAGATGGCCGACCAGCTGGTGGACTACGTCGCCGCCCAGGGCTTCACGCACGTCGAGCTGATGCCGATCACCGAGCACCCGTTCGACGGCTCGTGGGGCTACCAGCCGGTCGGCATGTTCGCACCGACCTCCCGGTTCGGCAGCCCGGACGATTTCCGCTGGTTCGTCGATCGCTGCCACGCGAAGGGCATCGGCGTGATCATGGACTGGGTGCCGGCGCACTTCCCGAGCGACGCCCACGGGCTGGCCCAGTTCGACGGCACCCACCTCTACGAGCACGCCGACCCGCGCCAGGGGTTCCATCAGGACTGGAACACGCTGATCTTCAACTACGGCCGGGCGGAGGTGGTCAACTACCTGCTGTCCAACGCGGTCTACTGGATCCGCGAGTTCCACCTGGACGGGCTGCGCGTGGACGCGGTCGCCTCGATGCTCTACCTGGACTACTCGCGCAACGAGGGCGAGTGGATCCCCAACGAGCACGGCGGGCGCGAGAACCTGGAGGCGATCGCCTTCCTCAAGCGTATGAACGAGCTGGTGCACCTGGAAGGCGGCACCACCTACGCCGAGGAGTCGACCTCGTTCCCGCAGGTCAGCCGGCCCACCTTCGACGGCGGGCTGGGGTTCACGTTCAAGTGGAACATGGGCTGGATGCACGACATGCTCGAGTACACCAGCCGCGACCCGTCGTGGCGCCGCTACCACCATCACAACCTGACGTTCGGCCTGCTGTACGCGTTCAGCGAGAACTTCGTGCTGCCGTTCAGCCACGACGAGGTGGTGCACGGCAAGGGCTCGATGATCAACAAGATGCCGGGCGACGACTGGCAGAAGTTCGCCAACCTGCGCGCCCTGTACACGATGATGTGGACCTATCCGGGCAAGAAGCTCACCTTCATGGGCAACGAGATCGGCCAGTACCGGGAGTGGGCGTACGCCGGTTCGCTGGACTGGCACCTGCTGGAGGGCGAGGGCGAGCGCCACCGGGGCCTGTCCGACCTGGTCCGGCTCCTGAACGGGCTCTACCGGGGCCAGCCGGCGCTGCACGAGCTCGACTGCGATGCCGCGGGCTTCGAGTGGATCGACTGCACCGATGCCGACCAGAGCGTCATCTCGTGGTACCGCCACGCCGCCGACCGCTCGTCGAGCACCATCACGGTCATGAACATGACGCCGATCGTGCGCCACGCCTACCGGATCGGGGTCGACGAGCCGGGTCGCTACACCGAGCTTCTCAACAGCGACGATGCCCGCTTCGGCGGCAGCGGCCAGAGCAACGAGGGCAACGAGAGCGACGAGAGCGACGAGGGTGACGAGACCGCCCGCGACGGCGGGTCCGACCGGGCGGTGGCAGCGGTGACCGCAGGCGCGGAGGATGCCTTGCGGACCGGATTGCACAGCGAGGCCGTACCGGCGCACGAGCGGGCCCATTCGTTGTCCCTGACGCTGCCCCCGCTCGGCGCGCTGGTGCTGCAACGCATCGGCTGACGTCCGGGGTAACCGGCCGGAGGGTGTGGCACCGCCGCGGGGCGGTGGGCTACACTGCCGGCCGTTACCGGTACCGCGCGCGGCCTCCATGAAGACACTCGGCTTTCTGTTGCTGCTGGCCGTCGGCCTGGGAGCCGCCTACTGGACCACCCAGCGTCCGGGCGAGGGGCTGGAGGCGTTGCGCGACGAGGGTCGGGTGGTCGTCGAGCGGCTGTCCGGGACGGCGTACGCGCTGCGCGACACGGTCTACCCCGCCCTGCCCGACATTCCGCCGGCAGACGTTTCGCCGGCGGACACCCTGCCGACGGACACCCTGCCGACGGACATCGCGGTGACGGATGCCGCGCAGCCGGACGTGCCGCGCGCCACGGCGTCGGTGGACGAGGCGCTGGACGAGCGCATCGCGGTGCTGGAGAACGGCCTGACCCGTACCATGAGCGTGGCCGAATCCAGCGCCGTCCAGGATCGTCTCGACGCGCTGGAGGCACAGCTGGACACCCTGGCAGCCCCGCCTGCCCCGGACGATGGCGTGGCCGGGGGCGCAGGCGCCGCCGGCACGGCCGACGGGACCGGGATGCTGGCCCGGATCGAGGCGATCGACGATCGCCTGCTCGAGCTTGCCGACAACGACGCACGCATCGAGCGGACCCTGGCGCGGCTGGAAGGCTCGCTGGCGGCGGCCGGCGAGCAGCCGGCGGACCCGGACACCGAGGTGGCCGGGGGTGCGGACGCTACGGGCCGGCTCGACGCCTCGGCGGACGCCACCCGCCAGCGGGTGCAGGAGCTGGAGTCCCGGCTGGACGGCCTGCCCGCCTCTGCCGGGACGGATCAGCAGGCCCGGCGGACCCAGGACGCGCTGGAGCGTCAGGTCGCCGCCCTGGAGCAGCGCATCGTGATGCTGGGCGAGCGCAGCGATCCGGCGCTGGTCAGCAGCATCGAGGCGGTGCGTGAACAGGTCGACCGACTTAGCGCGAGCGGTTTCGTGACGCAGGAGGAGCTGCGTTCGCGCACCGACGGCACGCACGTGGAATACAAGATCTACTTCGACAAGAACGCCACCTCGGTCAGCGACGCCGCGGCGCGGGTGCTCGATTCCTTCATCGCGCAGGAGACCAACCGCACCACCGGCGTGGCCATCTACGGGTTCACCGATCGACAGGGCTCGGCGGTCTACAACCAGCAGCTCGCCCAGCAACGCGCCTCCAGCGTGCGTTCCTACCTGGTGCAGAACGGGTTCGACTACACCCGGATCGACAACGTCGCGGGGCTGGGAGAGGACGCCGCCGCCGTGCTGCTCGAGGACGAACAGGAGGATGCCCAGCAGCGGGTCGTCGTCCTGTTCGCCTCGCAGCCCTGAGCCGGGGCACGCGATCATGATCGTGACCCCTTCGTCCACCGGGGCAGCCGGGGCGTCGACACCGCAGGCGGACGTACTGGTGCCGCGGCCCACCGATGCGTTGCTGGTGATCGACGTGCAGAACGATTTCTGCGCCGGTGGCGCGCTGGCGGTCCCGGGCGGTGACGATGTCGTCGCACCGATCAACGCCCTGACCGGCGCGTTCGACACCGTGGTCCTGACCCAGGACTGGCACCCGGCGGGCCATTCCTCGTTCGCCGGCGAGCACCCCGGCAAGGCGCCGTTCGACACCGCCCTGTTCGACTACGGCGAACAGACGCTGTGGCCCGACCACTGCGTGCAGGGTTCGCACGGGGCGGCGTTCCACGCCGAGCTGCGGACCGCACCGGCGCGGATGATCATCCGCAAGGGGTTCAGGCACGCCATCGACAGCTACTCCGCCTTCTTCGAGAACGATCGGTGCACACCGACCGGGCTGGCCGGCTGGCTGGGCGAGCACGGCATCACGCGGGTGGTGTGCGTCGGCCTGGCACTGGACTATTGCGTGCGCTTCTCGGCCGAGGACGCCAGGCGCGCAGGCTTCGAGGCGCTGGTGTTCGAACCGGCCTGTCGCGCCATCGACATGAACGGCTCGCTGGACACCGCCTACCGGGAGATGCGAGCCGCGGGCGTGGTGCTCGTCAACCCGTGACGCGGCCCGTGACGCGGCCCGTGACGCGGCCCGTGACGGCTGCCGACGGCAGCGACGCTCAGCTGCGCCGGGCGGCCTGCCGAACCCCGTCGGAGGGCGGCTCGGCCGGTCCGGTACCGTCGCTCAGGATGGTCCCGACGATCATCCGGTAGGCCAGCGGCATGGCGCCGGGTTCGCCGGGCCGGATGCCCAGGCCCAGTTCCCCGCGCCCGTCGAGCACCACCGTGTCGCGGCGCACCAGCACCGGGCTGGAACGGGCGACGCACAGCCAGGTGCCGTTGGTGCTGGTGTCGGTCAGCAGGCACTGGCCGTGCGCGAAGCCGATCAGCGCGTGGCGCCGGCTGGCGTGATCGCTGTCGAGCACGATGTCGCACTCCAGCGAACGCCCGATCGAGTACTGGGCGTGGGTGGCACCGAGCACGGTGCGGCACGTGCCGTTGCGCAGCTCGATCGACAGGGGTGCCACTGCCGGCTCCGCGTCGCGCCACCCGGTCGCGATGGCGGTCTGCGGCCCGTCGGAAGGCTGCCAGTCGATGCGCCACACCTCGAGCGGTTCGGCGACCCCCTTGACCCGGATCCGGTTCAGCGGCGAGGCCAGCGCCCGGTTGGCGCTGGTGAGCGAGGCGATGCACGGGCCCGTCGCGGTGATCTCGCCGGTGCGGGCGAACGAGGCGATGCGCGCCGCCACGTTGACCGCGTGTCCGTACACGTCACCGCCGTCCGGTATCACATCGCCGGCATGGAAGCCGACCCGGACCGACAGCGCGGTGGCCCGATGCTCGAGCTGGATGTCGCAGGCCGCCTCGACCGCCTGATCGGCATGCTCGAAGCTGGCCAGGGCCGCATCGCCCACGGTGCGCAGCACGGTGCCGCCCGACGCCTCGATGCAGCGGCGCATGCAACGCAGGCTGGCGGCCACCTGCCGGTGCGCCTCGACGTCGCCGACGCGCTGGTACAACGTCGTGCTGTCGCCGATGTCGGCGAACAGGATCACCAGGGTCCGCACCGCCTCGTTCATCAAGCGCTCCAGCAGGTCTCGTGCACTCGCTCCAGTATGACGCCGCGCGACGCGACGCGCTGACTTGCGTATTGCACCCCTGGAGTATCCGTTCAGGCTCCGTTCAGGCTTCGCTCGGACGACACACGTGCATCAGCTGCTATCCTGCAGGACCCGCCCTATCGCGCCCCGACATGTCCGACGCCGCGCCCCGCATCGACGCCATCGACTACCGTTCCGCCGACGCCGAGGAACGGTTCGTGACCTCGCTGCGCGAGACCGGCTTCGGCGTGCTGACGCACCACCCGATCGCCGCGGACACGGTCGGCGGGATCTACCGCCGCTGGCTGGAGTTCTTCGCAGATGCCGGCAAGCACGACTGGCGCTTCGACCCGGATCGCCATGACGGCTTCTTCCCCGCCGGCGAGGCCGAGATGGCCAAGGGGCGCAGCGTCCGGGACCTGAAGGAATACTTCCACTTCTACCCCTGGGGGCGGTGCCCGCCGGAGCTGAAGGCGGAGCTGGACGCCTACCACGCCGAGACGGTGGCGTTCGCGGCCACCCTGCTCGGCTGGGTGGAGAACCGGACGCCCGAGGAGGTCCGTGCGCGCTTCAGCGAGCCGCTGTCGGACATGATCGCCGGCAGCGAGCAGTCCCTGCTGCGCATCCTGCACTACCCGCCGCTGGAGCAGGCGCCCGAACCGGGTGCGGTGCGCGCCGCCGCCCACGAGGACATCAACCTGCTCACGGTGCTGCCGGCCTCCAACGAGCCGGGCCTGCAGGCGCGCACCGCCGCCGGCGACTGGATCGACGTGCCGTGCGACTTCGGTTCGCTGATCATCAACGTCGGCGACATGCTGCAGGAGGCCTCCGGCGGCCACTACCCCTCGACCACCCACCGGGTGGTCAACCCGGATGGCGAGCACGTCGCGCGCGGCCGCATCAGCCTGCCGCTGTTCCTGCACCCGCGCCCCGAGGTCAGGCTGTCCGAGCGCCACACCGCCGGGAGCTACCTGGACGAGCGGCTGGCCCAGCTGCGCGGGGAACGGGCGTGAACCCGATCGCCCTGGTCACCGGTGCCGGTTCGGGCATCGGCCGCGCCAGCGCCCGCGCGCTGGCGGCTGCCGGCTTCCACGTCGTGCTGACCGGGCGCACCCGGACATCGCTCGAGGAGACGCGCGACGCCGCCGACGATCCGGACATCGCCGCGCGGCTGCAGCCGCTGGTGGCCGACGTGTCGGATCCGGATGACGTGGACGCCCTGTTCGAGGCCCTGCGCGACCAGCACGGTCGGCTGGACGTGGTGTTCAACAACGCCGGCACCAACGTCGCGCCCGCACCGATCGACGAGATCAGCGTCGCCGACTGGCGCCGCGTCATCGACGTCAACCTGCACGGCGCCTTCCTGATCGCGCGTGGCGCGTTCGGCCTGATGCGCCATCAGCGACCGCGGGGCGGCCGGATCATCAACAACGGGTCGATCTCGGCCCACCTGCCACGGCCCGGCTCGGTGCCCTACTCGGTCTCCAAGCACGCCATCACCGGGCTGACCCGCACCCTGTCGCTGGACGGGCGCGCCTTCGACATCGCCTGCGGGCAGATCGACATCGGCAACGCCGCCTCGGACATGACCGGGAAGATGGGCAGCGGCGTGCCGCAGGCCGACGGCAGCATCCGGCCCGAACCGGTCATGGACGTGGCGCACGTGGCCGATGCGGTGGTCGGCATGGCCGCCCTGCCGCTGTCGGCCAACGTGCAGTTCATGACCATCATGGCCACCACGATGCCGTTCGTCGGTCGCGGTTGAGCGGTCGTTACTTGAACAGCCCCTTGGCCATGTCCAGCGCGTTGGTGGCACCGCCGAATTGATCGAGCAGAGATCCGCCCGAGCTGGCCTTGTCCATCAGTGACGGCAGCACATCCTTCAGCTTGTCGAGTGCCTCGCCTTCGCCAACGCCCATGCTCGACGCCACCTCGGAGACCTTGTCCTCACCGAGTGCGCTCTTGAGCTCGTCGCCCGTGACGTCGGCATTCGCGCCATCGCCCAGCCACGACTGGACCTGATCGCCCAGGCCACCGGATGTCAGCTTGCCGACCAGCTCGCCCAGATCGAGCGCGCCTTCACCGCCGCCGGTGAGCTTCGACAAGGCGTCCATCACGCCACCCGCACCGCCGCCGAGCTTGTCGGCCAGCAGGTCCTTCCCCATCTGTGCAAAGTCCATCGTCTTGCCCACCCTCTGGTTCGGCACACGGCCACGAACCGGCGCAGCGCACCACCGGTCGGCGGCCGATCGGTCGCCTCTGGTCCGGTACCGCGGACGATACCACCCGCGCCCGCCCGTCCCTGCCGTGGCCGAACCGCGTTCAGCCGGGCAGCGGCAGCGCCCGCTCCACCAGCGACACCCAGTAGCGGCACCCGTGCACGATGGCCGCGTCGTCGAAGTCGTAGGCCGGATGGTGCAGGGAGGCCGTGTCGCCGTTGCCCATGAAGATGAACGCGCCCGGGCAGCGCTGCAGCATGTAGGAGAAGTCCTCGGCCCCCATGCTGGGCGCGCGCTGATCGTCCACGCGCGCCTGCCCGGCCACGCCGCGGGCCACCGCGGCGCAGAAGGCTGCCTTGTCGGCATCGTTGACCGTGGGCGGGTAGCCGTCCTCGTAGTCCACCACGGCACTCGCCCCGAAGGAGGTGCTGAGCCCGGTGGCCAGCTCGTGGATGCGGCGCTTGCCCATCGCCCGCGCCGCGTCGTCGAACGCGCGCAACGTGCCGCGCAGGTGCACCCGCTGCGGGATGACGTTGAACGCGTCCCCGTCGACGTTCATGGTCGTCACCGTGACCACCAGCGGCTCGGTGGGCACCACGTTGCGCGACACGATGCTCTGCAGCGCCAGCACCAGGTGGCTGGCGACCACCACCGGATCGATGCAGTCGTGCGGCATGGCGGCGTGGCCGCCGACCCCCTCGATCACGATCTCGAACTGGTCCGCGCAGGCCATCAGCGGACCGGAGCGGATGGCGAACTCGCCCACGGCCAGACCGGGCATGTTGTGCAGCCCGTACACCTCGTCGATGCCGAAGCGCTCCATCATGCCGTCCTCGACCATCGCCAGCCCGCCGGCACCACCCTCCTCGGCCGGCTGGAAGATCAGCGCCACCGTGCCGTCGAACCCGCGATCGGCCGCCAGCGCCTCGGCCGCGCCGAGCAGCATCGCGGTGTGACCGTCGTGCCCGCAGGCGTGCATGCGCCCCGGGGCGGTCGAACTCCACTCCGCCCCGCTCGCCTCCACGATCGGCAGCGCATCCATGTCGGCGCGCAGACCGACGACGCGGCGCGAGGCTGCCGGCGTGGCGCCGTCGATGCCGCGCCCGTGGATCAGCCCCACCACGCCGGTGCGGCCGACACCGGTGACGATCTCGTCGACCCCGAACTCGCCGAGCCGTTCGACCACGAACGCGGCCGTGCCCTCGACGTCGTAGCCGAGCTCGGGGTGGCGGTGCAGGTGCCGGCGCCATCCGGCGATGTGCGGCACGGCGTTGTCCAGGCGATCGGGTGCGTTCATGTCGTGGTGTCGGTGTCGGCGGCCGGAGGGGTGCGCGGGTCGATGCCGCCGTGCGCCAGCGACCAGGCGATCGGATCGTTCAGGAAGGCCTCGACGCTTGCGTGGGTGGCCGGGTCGAAGTGCCCCGCCGCACGGCTCTCGGCCAGCACGTCCCACCAGGTGCCGAGATAGTGCAGCTCCAGTCCCGCGGCACGCAGCCGCTCGGGCGTGTCCTCGAAGATGTCGTAGTAGAACACCACCACGGTGTGGGCGACGCTGGCACCGGCCTCGCGGATCGCCTCGGCAAAGCCGACCTTGCTGCCGCCGTCGGTGGTCAGGTCCTCGACCAGCAGCACGCGCTGCCCGTCGTGGATGTCGCCCTCGATGCGCGCATCGCGACCGAACCCCTTGGGCTTCTTCCGCACGTACTGCATCGGCAACGCCATGCGTTCGGCGATCCAGGCGGCGAACGGGATGCCGGCGGTCTCGCCGCCGGCCACCGCGTCGAAGGCTTCGAAGCCGACGTCGCGCTGCAGCTTGGCCACCGCCATGTCCATCAGCGCGGAGCGGATGCGCGGGTAGCTGATCAGCTTGCGGCAGTCGATGTAGACAGGACTTGCCAGCCCGGAGGTGAACCGGTACGGCTGGTCGGCACGAAAGTGCACCGCACCGATCTCCAGCAGCATGCGGGCGGTCAGGCGCGCCGCTTCGGCATCGCCGGCGAAAGGAGCGTTGGTCATCGTGTGGTGCCGGTCGGTCGGAGGGGAGAGGGATGGCGAGCGGTCACGGCGTGTCGGTCGCCCGGTCCAGCATGTCGGGCTCGCGCGGTGCGGGCTTGCCCGGCGGCGGCTCGCTCTGCGTCAGCGCGATCAGCGTGGAACCTGCCAGCAGCACGCAGGCACCGGCGATCTGCAGGCCGCTGAGCGGTGCGTGGATGCCCGGCGCCAGCCAGTTCACGGTGACCGCGGCGACCGGGAAGAACATCTCGGCGATCGCGGTGGTGCGCGCCGGCAACCGGCGCATGCCCAGGTAGTAGAGCGCCATGCCGCCCAGCCCGGACAGCAGCACCATCAGCAGCACCTTGGAGGCCACCGACGGGGCGAACGCCTCCAGCGGTGCGGTGAACGCCAGCAGGCAGGGGGTGAGCACCAGGAAGCCTGCCAGGAAACGCCCGCCCATCAGCTCCACGGTGGAGTAGCCGCGGTTGCTCAGCTGCTTGCCGAACACGGTGGAGGCGCCCCAGGCGAACACCGCGAACAGCGTGAACCCGTAGCCGAGCAGCTGCGCGCGCCCCTCGCCGCTGGCCCAGTTCGACAGCGACAGCGCCGGTGCGATGTCGCGCCAGGCGATCATCAGGCTGCCGGCGATGCACAACGCGAACAGGCCCAGGAAACGCCGGTCGATGCGCTCGCCGAGCAGTACCGCCGCCAGCGATACCGCCACCACCGGCTGCAGCTTCTGGATCAGGATCACCACCGAGGGGTTGATCAGGCCGAAGGCATGGGTGAACGCCACCGTGCCCAGCGCCGAGCCCAGCCCGCCGATCACCAGGAAGGCGCCCCAGGAGCGGCGATCGGCGAACAGTTTCGGGATCAGCGGGCGCAGCCACCAGACCAGCATCACCACCAGCAGCAGGTGTTCCAGCCAGACGATGGTCCAGGCGCTGGTGCCGCCGAACAGCAGCGGGTAGCGGATCAGCGTGTCCAGCGCCCACAGCAGGCAGGCGCCGATGATGAAGGCGATGCCGGTCACGCGCCGACGTCGCCGGACGGCCCGCCGGACATCGCGTCACCGGGCTCGCCGAAGGTGCGGTCGACGCTCCAGTGCACCGCCCGGCCCGGATCGAACGGCACGATCACGTCGTCCTCGACCCGTACCGGATCCCCGACCGGCACGGCGCTCTCGCGGCGCTGCAGCAGCAGCGTCGCCGTGGCGGGTTCCAGGCCGTACCAGCGGGCACCGTTGAGCGAGGCGAACGCCTCCAGCCGCCCGAGCGCGCCGGCCTGCTCGAACACCGTGGCCAGGCAGCCCAGCGTGTTGGCGGCGTTGAACACGCCGGCGCAGCCGCATGCGGATTCCTTGGCCCCGCGCGCGTGCGGCGCGCTGTCGGTACCGAGGAAGAACCGTGCGTCGCCCGAGGTCGCGGCCTGCACCAGCGCGGCGCGGTGCCGCTCGCGCTTGACGATCGGCAGGCAGTAGTAGTGCGGCCGGATGCCGCCGGCCAGCAGGTGGTTGCGGTTGATCATCAGGTGGTGCGGGGTGATGGAACCGGCCAGGTTCGCATCACTGGCCCGGATCGCATCGACCCCGTCGGCGGTGGTCACGTGCTCGAGCGTGATGCGCAGCGTCGGCAACCGCTCCCGCAGCGGGTGCAGCACATCGCTCAGGAAGCGCGCCTCGCGATCGAAGATGTCGACATCGTTCGCGGTCACCTCGCCGTGCACGCACAGCGGCACCCCGTGTTCGGCCATCGCCTCCAGCACCGGCATCACCCGGGCGATGTCGCTCACCCCCGACTCGCTGTTGGTGGTCGCACCCGCCGGGTACAGCTTCACCGCCAGCGCGCTGCCCGAGCGCACCGCCGCGACGGTGGCCGCCGGGTCGCTCCGATCGGTCAGGTAGAGCGTCATCAGCGGGGTGAAGCCCTGGTGCCCGGCGGCCTGCGCCGCCTCGACGATGCGCTGCCGGTAGGCGTCCGCGGCCGCGGCGGTGGTCACCGGCGGCACCAGGTTCGGCATGATCAGCGCCCGCCCGAAATCCCGGGCACTCGCCCCCACGACCGCCCGCAGCGTGGCACCGTCGCGCAGGTGCAGGTGCCAGTCGTCGGGCCGGCGGAGGGTCAGGCGGTCGATGGGTGCTTCGTTGCTCACGATGTGCGTTCCGCGATGATGCGCTCGAACACCGCCAGGGTCTCGGCCGAGACGTGGTGCTCGACCCCCTCGCTGTCGCGCTCGGCGGTCTCGGCCGACACCCCGATCGCGATCAGGAAGCGGTAGACGAGGTCGTGCCGGGCGCGGGCGGCATCGGCCAGCGCCTTGCCCCGATCGGTCAGGAAGATCGAGCGGTAGGGCTCGCTGGTGACGTAGCCGTCGCGCTGCAGGCGGGCGATGGTCCTGCCGGCGGTCGGCTGCGAGATGCCGAGCCGCTCGGCCAGGTCCACCAGCCGCGCCTCGCCGCGACCGCGGATCAGGTCGTCGATCAGCTCGACGTAGTCCTCGGTGCTCGCCATCGAGTGCGCCAGGCGCACGTGCCCGAACACCTCGGCCTGGGCATCCGGATCCTCGGGCAGGCGATCGACACGGTCGGGGGTCATGGCGAGCGGCGGCGCGGGGCGTGGGCGGGAGGCGTCATTATGACAGCACCTTCAGCCGGCCGCCGGTGCCGCCCCGGTCGCGACCACCGTGCGCGAGGCGCGTCGGGTGGCATGCAACCGTCGCAGGAACGCGACGATGAACACCGCGGTCAGGATCAGCACCACGGTCGGCGCCGGCGCGCTGTCGAGAAAGAAGCTCAGGTAGGTGCCCGCCAGCAGCGACAGCGTGCACACCACGGTGGACACCACCAGCATCGGTGCGAAGCTTCTCACCGTCAGGAAGGCGATCGCGCCGGGGGTGACCAGCAGGGCCACCGCCAGGATCAGCCCGACCGAGCTCAGCGTGGCGACGATGGTCAGCGACAGCGCCGCCAGCAGCCCGTAGTGCAGCACCGCGGTGTTCAGCCCGCAGGCCTTGGCCTGGGCCGGGTCGAAGGCGTGCAGCAGCAGGTCGCGCCACTTGAGCACCAGCAGCAGGGACACCAGCACCGCGATGGTGCCCGAGGTCCACAGGTCGGCGGTGCCCACGCCGAGCATGTTGCCGAACAGCACGTGATCCAGGTGCTCGTTGGTGTGCACCGAGGTGTACATGACGATGCCGAGCGCGAACATGCCGGAGAACACCACACCCATCACGGTGTCCTGCTTGACCCGGCTGTTCTCGGCCAGGTAACCGGTCGCCAGCGCGCACCCCATGCCGGCCACGAACGCGCCCAGGATCAGCGGCAACCCGAGGATCCAGGCCAGCACGATGCCCGGCAGCGTGGCGTGGCTGACCGCGTCCCCCATCAGCGCCCAGCCCTTGAGCACCAGGAAGCAGGACAGCAGGGCGGTCGGTGGCGCCACCGCCAGGCAGATCCAGAACGCGTTGTGCATGAACGGGAACTGGAACGGCAGCAGCAGCGTGTCGGGCGTCATCGCGCGTTCTCCGCCGGGTCGAGCCGCTGCCCGGTCGAGGGGGTGATCGGGGTGGCAACCGGGGCGGTGATCGAGGACGCGATCGGAGGCGTGACCGAGGTCCCGCCGGCGGGGCCGTCCGAGCGCCGGGTGGCCAGCGCCTCGGCCGCCTTGCGCCGCGCCGCGCGCATGCCGTGCTTGGGGGCGAACACGAACGCCGTCAGGAACAGCAGCGTCTGCAGCATCACGATGATGCCGCCGGTCGCCCCGTCCAGGAAGTAGCTGGCGTACGCACCGATGAAGCTGGTGATCGCCCCGATCAGCACCGAGACGACCAGCAGCCGCTCGAAGCGGTCGCACAGCAGGTAGGCGGTCGCACCCGGCGTCACCACCAGCGCGATGACCAGGAAGGCACCGACGGTCACCATCGCGGCCACGATCGCCGCGGACAGCAGCACGAAGAACATCGCGCGCAGCAGGTCGGGCCGCAGGCCGATCGAGCGGGCGTGGTTCTCGTCGAAGAAGGTCACCATCAGATCCTTCCACTTGAGCAGCAGGATGGTCAGCGAGACGAAGCCGATGATCGCCAGCTGCAGCGTGTCGCCGGGCGTGATCGCCAGGATGTTGCCCATGATGATGGTCTGGATGCTGACCGACATCGGGTTCAGCGACACCATGAACAGGCCCAGGCCGAAGAACGAGGTGAAGATGATGCCGATGACGACGTCGATCTTCAGGCCCGAGCGGCCGGCCAGGAACAGCATCGCACCGGCGGCGAGCCCGCCTGCCAGGAACGCGCCGAGCGCGAACGGCAGCCCGAGGATGTAGGCTCCGGCCACCCCCGGCACCACCGCGTGCGACAGCGCATCGCCGATCAGCGACCAGCCCTTGAGCATCAGGTAGGCGGACAGGAAGGCGCACACCGCCCCGACCAGTGCCGAGACCCACATGGCGTCGAACATGTAGCCGTAGCCGAACGGCTCGAGCAGCGTGGCGATCACGAGCCGTCGCCCCGCTGCGCGTCCTGCGCGCCCTGCCCGCTGTCCTCGCCCTGCCCGCCCTTCTCGCCCCGGGCGGTTTCGTCCCGCCGGGGATCGAGGTTGGACGGCGTGGTGCCTTCGGGCGCACCCGCCGCCGATGCGCTCGCACGCTCGCCGTAGTGCACGAACGGCCGCTCGTCGTCGGTGATGATGCGCACCTCGCGCGGATCGTCGTCATCGTGCAGCGTGTTGCCGCCGAGCGTGAAGTGGCGCAGCACCCCGCCGAACGCCGCCTCCAGGTTGTCGCCGGTGAAGGTCTCCTCGGTGGTGCCGTGGGCGAGTACCGTGCCGCGGCTCATCAGCACGGTGCGGTCGCAGAACTCCGGCACGCTGCCCAGGTTGTGGGTGGACACCAGCATCACCCGGCCCTCGGCTCGCAGTTCGCGCAGCAGGGCGACGATCTGCTCCTCGGTGTTCACATCCACCCCGGTGAACGGCTCGTCGAGCAGGATCACCCGCCCGTCCTGCGCCAGCGCCCGCGCCAGGAACACCCGCTTTCTCTGCCCCCCCGACAGCTCGCCGATCTGGCGGGTGCGGAAGTCGGTCATGCCGACCCGGGCGAGCGACTCGGTGACCGCGTCGCGATCGGCCCGCTTCGCCCGGCGCAGGAAACCCATGTGCCCGTAGCGCCCCATCATGACGACGTCCTCGACCAGCACCGGGAACGCCCAGTCGACCTCCTCGGACTGCGGCACGTAGGCCACCAGGTTCTCGGACAGCGCCTGCTTGACGGTGCGCCCGAGCAGGCGGATCTCGCCGCGCGCCGCCGGCACGAACCCCATGATCGCCTTGAACAGCGTCGACTTGCCGGCCCCGTTGACGCCGACCAGGGCGGTGATGGTGCCGCGCGGGATGCCGAAGCTGGCGTCGTGCAGGGCGGTGTGACCGTTGCGGTAGGTCACCGTGACGTCGCGGGCGAGGATGCCCTCGCCCGCCGCGGCGATCTCGCCGGCCGACGGGGCGTCGGGCGTGTGTGGCATCCGTGGCATCGGGTCGGGCTTCAGTTCACGTTCCCGGTCAGCCCCTCGGCCACGGTCTCGGTGGTGACCCGCAACAGGTCGAGATAGGTCGGTACCGGGCCGCCCGCCTCGCTCAGGCTGTCGACGTAGAGGACACCGCCGTAGGCCGCTCCGGTCTCGCGCGCCACCTGCTCGGCCGGGGACGTGTTGACGGTGCTCTCGCAGAACACCACCGGAATGTCGTGCTCGCGCACCCCGTCGATGACGCTGCGCACCTGCTGCGGCGTGCCGATCTGGTCGGCGTTCATCGGCCACAGGTAGAGCTCCTGCATGCCGAGATCGCGTGCCAGGTAGCTGAACGCGCCCTCGCAGGTGACCAGCCAGCGCTTGTCCTCCGGGATAGAGGCGATCTGCTCGCGCAGCGGAGCGAGCGTGGCGCTGATCTCGTTCTTGTAGGCCTCGGCATTGGCCCGGTAGGCCGCGGCGTTGTCCGGGTCCTGTGTCGCGAAGGCGGCGGCGATGTTGTCGACGTAGATCAGGGCGTTGTCCGCGCCCATCCAGGCGTGCGGGTTGGCACGGCCCTCGTAGGCACCGGTGGCGATCGAGATCGGATCGATGCCCTCGCTCAGCGTCGCCGACGGGATGTCGCCCAGGTTGTCCAGGAACTGCTCGAACCACAGCTCCAGGTTCAGGCCGTTCCACAGGATCAGGTCCGCGCCGCTGGCGCGCACGATGTCGCGCGGCGTCGGGGAGTAGCCGTGAATCTCCGCGCCCGGCCTGGTGATCGAGACCACCTCGGCGTGCTCGCCGGCCACGTTGCGGGCCATGTCGGCCAGCACGGTGAAGGTGGTCACCGCCTTGAGCTTGTCGTCGGCTGCCCGGGCCGCCGTGCCGAGGCCGAGGACGGTGGTCAGCGTCGCGAGGGCGAGCAGGCGGGTCGACGGTCGGTGGCGACGGGGGGTGGTGGCTGGCGGGACGACGGGGTTCACTGAGGGATTGCTCGTTATTTTAGCCGATGCTTAATTCTATACCCTGCGGGCGCTCGTTGCAGCCGTCATTGGAAGTCGCGACCGTGCATCGAGCCGTGACAGGTGCGGTGTGCCCTCTTCGCGCATCACGTTGCGAAGGAGCATCGACATCAAGACTCGCGGAACAGCCATCCTGGTCCTGCTCGCCGTCGTGGCGCTGGCCGGGTATCTGGTGTGGACCGCGCGCCAGCCCGAGAGCTACCCGGTGCAGGGAGAGGTCGAAGCCACGCGGATCGACCTGTCCGCGACGGTGACGGCGCGGGTCGCGCAAACACCCGTCGGCTTCGGGGATCGCGTGCGCGCCGGTGACACGGCGGTGTTGCTGGAGAGCGCGCAGCTCGTCGCCCAGCTGGCGACGGCGCAGGCGGGTCTCGGGGATGACCATCGTCTCGCCGATCGGCGGCGAGGTGACCACACGCACCGCCGAGGTCGGCAAGCTGTTCAGCGCCGGTGCACCGCTGATCTCCATCGTCGATGTGGATCAGGCGTGGTTCACCTTCGACCTGCGCGAGGACCTGCCTCGAGGGTTGGAGATCGGGCAATCGCTGCAGGTGCGCGTCCCCGCCCTGGGCGAGGACCGTGACCCGGTGTCCGCCACGATCGCGGCGATCGATGTCGAGGGCAGCTACGCGAACCGGCGCGCGACCAAGGCCACCGGAGATGTCGATCTGCGGACCTTCTCGGTGCGGGCCGAACCGGTCGACCGGGTGGAGGGCCTGCGTCCCGGCATGAGCGCACTGGTCGATTGGCCGGCAACCGGTCACCGACGGGGACCGCATTCCGACCTTCGATCCGGACGGCAACGTTGCTGCCGATGTACGATATCGGCACCTCTGCTCGACAACGACACCCATGGCCGGCACCCCTCTCGGGTTCACCCGGGTACCGATCGATCAGCCACACCGTGCTGCCGCACCGACGAGGTTGACCGATGCCGCCCGGTTGCTCGCGCTGCGTCCCGGTCCTTTGGTGCGGGCGTTCGAGGAGGTGGCCATCGCCTGGCGCCTCAGCCAGCAGCAGCGCGTGGCGTTGCTCGCTCTCGCGTCACGCTCGACCTGGTCGACATGGATGGCCGACCCCGACGGTGCTCGCCTGGATGTCGTGCGCCGTGAGCGGATCGGCCACGTGATCGCCATCCGCCTCGCACTGCTGTCGCTCTTCGGCCGTGGCGACGCTGCCGATGGCTGGGCGAAGGCGCCCAACGACGGCGCGCTGTTCGGGGGTCACCCACCGATCGACATCCTGACCAGCGGCACCACGGCGGCACTTGCCGAGGTGCGCGACTGGCTTCAGGCCGAGGTGCATCGGTAGATGCCGGGCGCACTCCCTGCAACAGGCATCGTCTGGGTGCCGGCCGTGCGCCTGCTCAGCGACGAGTACCCGCCGATCGATGCGATCGAGTCCGCGCGGACTCCGGAGGACTTGGCCGACGTGCTCGAGCTGCTCGAGATCACCGGTACCGTGAGCGCCGGCACGCGTGCGGCGTTCGATGCGCTGCCGACCAGGCACCGACTCGCAGGCCCCGGCACCTGGGCTCTTCTTGCGCCCTTCATCTACCCGAGCACCGGACGGTTCTCATCCACCCGTCGCGGGGCGTTCTACGTCGCACGCACCGCGGCCACGGCGATCGCCGAATGGTGCTACCACCGCGAACGCCTGCTTCGGGACCGCGGCCTGTTCCGCGCAGTGGTCGGCGCAAGACAGTTGCAGATCGATATCGAGCTGCAGGCCAGCGACGCGCGCGGTACCCGCGATACCCATCCCGAACTTCACGATCCGGCTCCGGGCGGTAGTGACGCGACAAGAGCGTTCGTCGAGACGCTCGGCACCGCAGGCCTGGTCTACGACAGCCTGCGGCTCGCCGGTGGCGAGTGCCTGGCGATCTTTCGGCCCGATGCGGTGACGGGAACGATCGATGAGGCCTCACCGGTACGCCTGGCGTGGAGCGTCACCGACGGCTGGGAACGGCGTTGACCGGGATCCCGTTGCCGCGCTCACGGCAGGCAGGATGCACGCTCACCCCTGACGCACGCCACCCGCACCGCATCACCACCCCGATGCGACCGACGTCACGATTGCAGCACCCGCCAGGCACCGATGGCCTTGCACCCATTGAAAACGGCCACATCGCAGGCCGATAGCCCTCGCTCCAGCAACGATCGCCGGGTTCCGGCGCACACACGCGATGGCACCACACTCCGCTTCACGTTCGCCCTACCTCGACACCCTCGACTGCCCGACCGCCTTTCTCGACTGGCTGCCGAACGCGGTGCTGATCGTCGACAACGATGGCCGGATCGCCGCCGCCAACGATGCCGCCCGCTCCCTGTTCGCCGGCGAACGGCCACCCGCCGTGGTCGGGCGCCGGCTGGCGAACCTGTGCTCCGGGCTGGCCAACGCCCTGCACCTGCCCTACTTCCGACGCGACACCACCACCCGCGAGTTCACCGTGACGGTGCAGGACCAATCGATGACCGCGCGGCTGCAACCGTTCTTCGACGGCCAGCGGCACCTGTTGCTGATGCAGCCTCGCTAGATCGCACCTCGGGAGATCAATACTCCGCCGGCCACACCGCCCGCGAGAACAGCCCGCCGTCCACCCCGATCGTCTGCCCGCTGACGAACGCGAACCCCGGACCGGTCAGCGCCACCACGGCCTGCGCCACATCGTCCACCGTGCCCACCCGTGCCAGCGGCGTCAGCGGTGACCAGCGTCCGGCGTAGCCCTCGGTCTCGGCCCGGGTGCGCTCGGTCTCGATGGCACCGGGTGCGATGCAGTTGACCCGGATGCCGTGCTCGCCGAGCTCCAGCGCCGCCGCCTTGGTGAACGTCTCGATCGCCCCCTTCGAGGCGGTGTAGGCCGACAGCATCGGGAACGCCACCGTGTTGCAGCCCGAGCCCAGGTTGACGATGCTGCCGCCGCCACCCGCGGCCACCCGGCGCCGCGCGAACCGTTGGGTCATCAGGTAGCTGCCGAGCACGTTGACCTGCAGCGTGCGCGCCACCTCGCCGATGTCCGCCTCCAGCAGCGGTCCCCAGAACTGCACCGCGGCGTTGTTGACCAGGTGCCGGGCCGGACGGCCGAACCGGGCCTCGACGCGATCGAGCAGCGCCTCCACCTCGGCCGGCGCGGTGACGTCGCAGCGCACCGCGAGCAGGTCGCCGGCGCTCGGATCGCCCGGGTCGTCCGGGTCGTCCGGGTCGCCATCGGTGACGTCGGCGATGGCGACCGGGTACCCGGCCGCCAGGAACGCCTGCGCGATCGCCAGGCCGATGCCCTGCCGGCCACCGGTGACGATGACCGGCCCGCGGGCCGGATCCGGCACGGGCCCGGACGGACGATCGGCCACGGAGCCGCCCGCTCAGTCGTAGATCGGGAACCGGTCGGTCAGTGCGGTCACCTCGGCATGCACCGCCTTCTCCACCTCGGCGTTGCCGTTCTCGCCGTTCTCGGCCAGCCCGTCGACGATGCGCAGGATCAGCGTGCCGACCTGCTCGAACTCCTCGGTGCGGAACCCGCGCGTGGTCGCCGCCGGCGTGCCCAGCCGCACCCCGGAGGTCACGAACGGGGAAGCCGGATCGAACGGCACCGCGTTCTTGTTGCAGGTGATGCCGGCCCGCCCGAGAGCCGCCTCGGTGGCCTTGCCGGTCACGCCCTTGCCCTGCAGGTCGACCAGCACGACATGGGTGTCGGTGCCGCCGGAGACGATGTCCAGCCCACCCGCCACCAGCGTCTTGCCCAGCGCCACGGCATTGGCGACCACTTGCGAGACGTACTGGCGGAAGGCGGGGGTCTGCGCCTCGCCGAACGCCACCGCCTTGGCGGCGATCACGTGCATCAGCGGACCGCCCTGCAGGCCGGGGAACACCGCGGAGTTGAACTTCTTGCCCAGCGCCTCGTCGCGCGACAGGATCATGCCGCCTCTGGGGCCGCGCAGCGTCTTGTGGGTGGTGGTGGTGACCACGTGCGCGTGCTCGACGGGGTTGGGGTGGGCGCCGCCTGCGACCAGTCCGGACACGTGCGCCATGTCGACCATGAAGTACGCCCCCACCTCGTCGGCGATGGCCCGGAAGCGGGCGAAGTCGATGGTGCGCGGGTAGGCCGAGCCACCGGCGATGATCAGCGCCGGGCGGCACTCGCGTGCGGATGCCTCCATCGCCTCGTAGTCGATCAGGTGGGTGTCGCGGTCCACCCCGTAGGTGACCGCATCGAACCACTTGCCGGACAGGTTGACCGGCGAGCCGTGGGTCAGGTGGCCGCCGGCGGCCAGGTCCATGCCCATGAAGGTGTCGCCGGGCTTCAACAGCGCCAGGAACACCGCCTGGTTGGCCTGGGCGCCCGAATGCGGCTGCACGTTGGCGTAGCTGCAGTCGTACAGGGCGCAGGCGCGCTCCATGGCCAGCGCCTCGGCGGTGTCGACGTGCTCGCAACCGCCGTAGTAGCGCTTGCCGGGGTACCCTTCGGCGTACTTGTTGGTCATCACCGAACCTTGCGCCTGCAACACCGCCCTGCTGACGATGTTCTCCGAGGCGATCAGTTCGATCTCGTGGCGCTGGCGGCCGAGTTCGGCCCCGATCGCCGCGGCGATCGCCGGATCGCTGTCGGCCAGCGCGTCGTGGAAGAAGTCGTGCGTGCCCGCGCCGTTGGCGGAATCGGTGTCGGCGGTGATGTCGGCAAGCGTGCCGGGGGTCGATCGTGCGGCTGTGCTCATGCGGTGCGACTCTCGGTGAGCCCGGCGGTGCGGGCCGGGAAGGCGGGAAGGCCGTGAAGGCGGAGAAAACGGCAGAGATGCGCGCAGCGATCGAACACGGGCCGCACGACGGGTACCGATACGGGCATTCTACGCGCGCGGTGCAACGCCGTTGAGCGCCTTGCCCTCCGTTCACCGATCCGACAGCGCTTCCCCCCGACCCATGATGCTCAACGCCTCCGAGACCCGACCGCTGGCGCGCTTCGATGAGACGCGCGCCCGCGACGGTTCGCCGCGGCCGGGCTGGAACGGCGTGCTCGACTGGCTCGCCGACCTGCCGGCCGATGCGCTCGCCCAGCGTCGCCAGGAGATCGACCGCCAGCTGCGCGCCAACGGCATCGGCTTCAGTCCCGGCCAGCCCGGCAGCCCGATCGGGCCGCTGGACGCACGCCCCTGGCCGCTGGACATCGTGCCGATGGTGATCGAGACCCGTGACTGGCGGCGGCTGGAGCGCGGGTTCCTGCAGCGGGCCCGGTTGATGGAGGCCCTGCTCGCGGACGTCTACGGCGAGCAGCGCCTGCTGTCCGAACGGGTGCTGCCGCCGGCGCTGGTCTACGCCCACCCGAGCTACCTGCGCGACGCGGTCGGGCTGCCCGCCAGCCAGCACCTGCCGCTGTACGGCATCGACGTGTCGCGCTCGCCGTCCGGCGACTGGTACGTGGCCGACGACCTGGCGCAGTTCCCCGAGGGGCTGGGCTACACGCTGGAGAACCGCATGGTGCTCTCGCGCGTGCTGCCGCAGCTGTTCCGCGACGCGCGCGTGCAGCGCGTGGCGCCGTTCTTCCGCGCCCTGCAGTCGCTGGTGTTCGACACCCTGGAGCCGGACGCGCGCTGCGTGCTGCTCGGCCACGGGCCCGAGCACCCGCACTACTTCGAGGTCGCCTGGCTGGCCAAGTACCTGGGCTACACGCTGGTCGGGGTCGGCGACCTGTCGGTGAGAAGCGACCGGGTCTACCTGAAGACGGTGTCGGGGTTGCAGCGCGTCAACGTGATCCTGCGGTTCATCCCCGATGGCTGCATCGATCCGCTGGTGAGCGACAGCGTGCCCGGTGCCGGACTGCCCGGGCTGCTGCAGGCGGTCCGCGCGGGGGGCGTGCGCGTGCTCAACCCGCTGGGGGCGGGCGTGCTGGCGAACCCGGCGCTGAACGCCTGGCTGCCGGCGGTGTGCGAGGCCCTGCTGGGCGAGAAGCTGGAGCTGCCCGGCGCACCGACCTACTGGCTCGGCGACCGGCACCAGCGCGAGCACGTGCTCGGCAAGCTGCCGAAACTGCTGTTCCGCGACATCGACGAGCCGGGCGCGCTGTCGGACCCGATGCTGATGAGCCGGGCCGAACGGCTGCGGCTGGACATGCTGATCGAGCGCGAACCCGAGCGGCTGGTGGCCCAGGAGCGCATCGATCGCTCGGTGGCACCGGTGCAGGGTCCGGACGCGCAGCTGCTGCGCCAGGTGACGGTGCGCCTGTACACCGCCAACGGCAACGGACACGACGGCGGCGACCGTGCCCCGCAGGTCATGGCCGGTGGCCTGTGCCTGCTGGACAACGACGCCGGCGGGCGTCGGCAGCGCTTCGACGAACTGGACGGCAGCAAGGACGTGTGGGTGCTGTCCGACACCCCGGTGCGCAACGACAGCCTGCTGCCCGGCATCGAGGGCGCCTACGACTACGCCATGCTGGAGGGCGAGCTGCCCAGCCGGGTGGCCGAGAACCTGTTCTGGCTCGGCCGCAACGCCGAGCGGGTCGAGGCGGTCGCCCGGCTGCTGCGCGCGGTGTGCCGCGAGATGCAGGACGAGGACTCGCCGGCGGACCAGGAGGGCGCGACCGTCTCGCTGGCGGCCCTGCTGCGCGCCTGCTCGAGCGCGACCGGCTGCAAGCCCGGCTTCGTGGGCCGCGGGGCGGCCCGCCGGCTGGTCCGTCCGGACCGGGAACTGCACGCGCTGCTGCACGAGGAGGGCCGGGTCGGCACGCTGTCCAACATGCTGGTCAGCCTGCAGTTCAGCGCCAACGCGGTGCGCGATCGGGTCTCCCCGGAGCTGCTGCTGGTGCTCAACGACCTGGCCGGTCACCTGGACACGCTGCGCGCCGCGGACCACCGACCGCAGGCCGCCCGCCACCCCCAGGTGCTGATCGAGCGCATCGAGTTCCTGGACCGCCTGCTGGGCTCGCTGGCCGCCTTCGCGGGCCTCACCCACGAGAACTTCACCCACGGCGACGGCTGGTCGTTCCTGATGCTGGGCCGGCGCATCGCGCGCGCCAAGCTCACCGCCACCGCCATCAACGCCATGCTGACCCGCGATCGCGACGACAGCCGCCTGCTGGAGAGCCTGCTGCGCCTGTTCGACAGCCTGATGACCTACCGGGCGCGCTACCGCACCCAGCTGGACGCGCGCCTGGTGGTGCACCTGCTGGTGCTCGACGAGAGCAATCCGCGCTCGGCGGCGTTCCAGTTCAGGAAGATCGACGACCTGGTCTCCAGCCTGCCCGGGGTGCGCGGGCACCGCGACAGCGGACCGCTGGCGCGCAAGGCCGGCACCGGGCTGAGCCGGGTGCGGCTGGCGGAGGCTGCCGGCCTGGTGGGGGCGAAGAAGAACGATCGCCAGTCGCTGTCACGCTTCCTGGAGGTGCTGGCCGGCCTGCCGGACGAGCTGGCCACCACGCTGACCTCGCGCTACTTCACCCACGTGGAGCCGCTGAGCGAGCTGGACAAGACACCGATGACCGAGGAGTCCGACGCGTGAGACGCCCGATGACGAGATCGGCATGAAGCTGGCCGTCACCCACCGCACCGCGTTCGCCTACGAGCAGCCGGTCAGCCAGGCGGTCAACCAGGTGTGCCTGACCCCGCGCGACACCGACACCCAGACGTGTCTCAACTCGCGCGTGGAGATCGAGCCGCGGCCGGACACCCGTCAGCAGGCCCTCGACCGGTTCGGCAACCTGATCGTGCGCTTCGACATCGGCAAGCCGCACGCCAGATCGGTGGTCACCGCGGTGTCGCTGCTGGAGACCAGTGACGCCGCGCCCGCGCTGGTGCCGAGCTGCCCGGTCAGCGAGGCCCGCGAGGTGCTGTCCAGCAGCACCGGCGAGGCGATGCTGCTGGCCGAGGACTGCCTGCTGGCCTCGCGCTACATCCCCGCCAGCGACGTGGTGGACGCCCTGCTGGGCGAGCTGCCGCCGACCCACCACGACGTGCTCGGCTACGCGCAGGCGCTGATGCATCACATCTACACCACGTTCGACTACGACCCCGCCTTCTCCAACGTCGCCACCCCGTTGTCCAAGGTCATGGCGGCCCGGCGCGGCGTGTGCCAGGACTTCGCCCACCTGGCGATCCTGGCCTGCCGGCGGGTCGGCATCCCGGCGCGCTACGTCAGCGGCTACCTGGAGACGGTGCCGCCGCCGGGGGTGGCCAAGCTGCGCGGTGCGGACGCCTCGCACGCCTGGTTCGGGGTGTACGACTGCGCCGGACGCTGGTTCGATTTCGATCCCACCAACGACAAGCGCCCGGACGGGCAGTACGTCACCACCGCCTGGGGGCGCGACTACGGAGACGTCGCACCGTTGCGCGGAGTCGTCTACGGTGGTGGCAAGCACCGGCTGGAAGTGCAGGTCGACGTCGACCGCGTCACCCCGCCCGTCGCGTCCGCCTGACCGATCGGGCAACATCGACCCCCCGCCCCTCCCCCTTGTCGGCACGCGTGCCGACGGCCCACCACGGAACGTGTTCATGAGCGACGACTGGCAGCAGTACGCAAGCACCACCTGGGACGAACTGCTGGACGCGCAGGGGCAACCGCGCCCGTGCGCCCGCGCCCTGACCGAGTTCGTCGCGGGCCTGGGCCCCGAGGGCCGGCGCGAGCGCCGTCGCGCCGCCGAGCGCGCCATCCGCCAGATGGGCATCACCTTCACGGTGTACTCGGACGAGGGCAACATCGACCGGGAGTGGCCGTTCGACATCATCCCGCGGGTGATCGACGGCCGCGAGTGGCGTCAGGTCGAGCGGGGGCTCACCCAGCGGCTCGAGGCGCTGAACCTGTTCATCGATGACCTCTACAACGACCAGAACGTGCTGAACGACGGCATCGTGCCGCGCGCGCTGATCGAGTCGTCGAAGAACTTCCTGCCCGAGTGCCGCGGGGTCAAGCCGCCGCACGGGGTGTGGGCGCACATCTGCGGCTCGGACCTGGTGCGCGACGATGCCGGCACGATGTACGTGCTCGAGGACAACCTGCGCGTGCCGTCCGGGGTGTCCTACATGCTCGAGAACCGCGAGCTGATGAAGCGCACCCTGCCCGAGGTGTTCGACGCCTGCCGGGTGCGCCCGATCGACGGCTACCCCGGCGCGCTGCAGCGCATGCTGCAATCGCTCAGCCCGCGCCGCGAACCGGTCATCGGCGTGCTGACGCCGGGCATGTACAACAGCGCCTACTTCGAGCACGCCTTCCTGGCCCAGCAGATCGGAGCGGAGCTTGTCGAGGGGCGCGACCTGGTGGTCGAGGACGACATCGTCTACGTCAGGAACGTCGACGGGCTGCAGCGCCTGGACGTGCTGTACCGGCGCGTGGACGATGCCTTCATCGACCCGGAGGTGTTCCGCGCCGACTCCACGCTGGGCGTGGCCGGTCTCATGCGCGCCTGGAAGGCCGGCAACATCGCCATCGCCAACGCACCCGGTGCAGGCGTTGCCGACGACAAGGTCGTCTACTCCTACGTGCCCGACCTGATCCGCTACTACCTGGACGAGGAGCCCAAGATCGCCAACGTGCCGACCTTCCGCTGCGAGAACACCGAGCACCGCGAGCACGTGCTGGCCAACCTGGACTCGCTGGTGGTCAAGCCCGCCAACGAGTCGGGCGGCTACGGCATGCTGATCGGGCCGCACAGCACCGAGGAGCAGCGCACCGCGATGCACGCGAGCATCCTGGCCGATCCGCGCAACTGGATCGCGCAGCCCACGCTCGCGATCTCCACCACCCCGACCATCACCGACGAGGGCATACAGCCGCGCCACGTCGACCTGCGCCCGTTCATCCTGCAGGGCGAGGACCTGCACGTCACCACCGGCGGGCTGACGCGGGTGGCGCTGGTGAAGGGATCCTTGATCGTCAACTCCTCGCAGGGCGGCGGCAGCAAGGACACCTGGATCGTGGACACCGACGGCGGTGGCGAGCCGGGCGATTCGATCGATGACGACAGCGGCGACGACGAGGCGGCCGCACCGGTGCGCACGCTGCCGCGCCGGGCCCGCCAGGGCGCTTCTCAGGGCGCTTCTCAGGGCGCTTCTCAGGGCGCGGCTGCCGGCGCACCGATGTCGCAGAGCATGGACGGCCCGCTCGGCACCATGACCCAGACCATGGGCGCACCGCTGCCGGTGCTCGAACCGGACAGCCTGCCCTCGCACCTGCTGCTGTCGCGCACCGCCGAGAACCTGTACTGGCTGGGGCGCTACCTGGAGCGTGCCGAGAGCACCGCCCGGCTGATCGACACCCACGGGCGCCTGCTGATGGACCTGCCCAAGGACAGCCGCTCGGGCGGCTGGCGCTCGCTGATGACGATCGGCGGCAGCGAGGCGCGGTTCGACGAGCTGCACGACGATGTCGACGAGCGGCACGTG
>ENA-ORXT01001867-ORXT01001867.1-marine-metagenome-genome-assembly--contig:-NODE-1867-length-26817-cov-5.034031_pt1 | contig 26817 bp, 22 predicted proteins | sample MGYA00237868_ERZ511482 | MGnify/ENA metagenome assembly ERZ511482
AATCTGATGTTCTTTGAAATGCCCCGCGCGTTGCATAAAAAAGTGCAAGCCGCAGGTGCGCAGTATTATGTCATGGGATCAGTAGAAGGTGACGACGATGAACCCGTTTTGGGCCGTCTGGTCTGTGATTGGTCCATTGGTTCGGACGGCGTGGATGCATTCCTCGCCGCCCTAGAATCATAAGTCTTAAAATTCGCCGGACAAATGGCGGTCCAGGTCGTCCAGACGATCTTGCCCCCAAAACCGTTCGTCCGTGTCCGAAATAAAGAACGGCGCGCCAAACACGCCTTTCGCAATCGCGTCTTCAAGGTTACGCGCGTAGGTGTCAGCCCCTGTCAATAAGCCACTGTCGACCAACGCCGGATCAAAGCCGGTTTCTTCAAGACAGGCGCGGATCACATCGTCTTCTGCGATATTCTTTTCATCAGCCCAACAACTGCGTGTCAGCGCGTTGACCAATCCGGCGACATTTCCGCCGACGTTCTGCGCTGCGATAATAGCATAGGATGATGGTGCGGGGTTCGTGGGCCAGAAAGCGGGTTTCAGGTTTAGCGGCAGGCCCGCCACAATCGCACGGCGGCGCATATCTTGCAGGCGATATTCCTGACGATTCACGTGGCGCTGACCCGGTGGCGTACCACCCGTGCTGCCAAACAATGCCATGATATCCAGCGGCTTGAACGTCACCGTCGCACCATGCTTTTCAACGATTTGCGCGAATTCCGGACCCGCAAGATATGTGAACGGAGAGATCGTAGCGAAGTAATAGTCGATATTTGACATTTGGTGCTCCTAAAATGGTGCTGCTTTGTTGGTGCGACCCTACGGACGTGCTACCCCGTGTCAACGCTGCGAATCTGACATCTGGGACACCTGCACATGCCAAACCTTATCGAACCTAAGCTTATCTCCGGCAACGCCAACATGCCGCTTGCCAAAAGCGTTGCCAAACGCATGTCGATGCACCGCGGGGTCAACGTCGGGTTGGTCGATGCGCGAGTGGAACGCTTCAACGACGGTGAGATTTTTGTCGAGGTTTACGAAAATGTACGCGGCGAGGATATGTATGTGCTGCAACCCACATCAAACCCCGCCAACGATAACCTGATGGAATTGTTGATTATTGCCGATGCCATGCGTCGGTCCTCGGCAGGGCGCATCACAGCTGTGATCCCTTACTTTGGCTACGCCCGACAAGATCGTCGTAGCAAAGCGCGCACGCCGATCACCGCAAAGCTGGTATCGAACATGATTGTCGAGGCGGGGATAGAGCGGGTGTTGACCCTTGATCTGCACGCCACGCAAATACAGGGATTCTTCGATATTCCGGTGGATAACCTCTATGCCACGCCCGTTTTTGCGCATCATGCGAAGGCCATGCTGCCCGGTGACGATTCGGTGATGGTGGTGTCGCCCGATGTCGGCGGCCTCGTGCGCGCGCGGACCTTTGCCAAGACGATCAATGCCGACCTCGCCGTGATCGACAAGCGGCGCGAGAAGGCCGGGGTCGTGGCGGAGATGAACGTGCTGGGCGACGTGAACGGGCGCACCTGCATCCTCTACGACGATATCGTCGATTCGGCGGGCACCCTCTGCCGCGCTGCCGATGCCCTGATGGAGCGCGGCGCGAAGGAGGTGCATGCGATGTGTACCCACGGCGTCCTGTCCGACACGGCGGTCGACCGGGTCGAGGCGTCGGCGCTCAAGAGCCTCGCCATTACCGATTCCATCGACCAGTCGCATCTGCCCAAGGGCGGAAAGGTCGAGGTCCTTCCCATCGGCCCGATGCTTGCCATGGCCATCGATTCCATCGCCCGGCACGACAGCGTCTCCCGCCTGTTCGACAGGGCGCCCACTTCCTGAACCCCGCCGCGCCGCGGCCCTTGCAACACCCGGTCCTCCCCGCTATAGAGCGCGTTCACAAGAGCACCGTTATCCGGATCCCGACCCATGAAAAAAGACCTGCATCCCGAATATCACACGATCAAGGTTCGCATGACGAACGGCGACATCGTGCAGATGCGTTCGACCTGGGGCGCCGAGGGTGACGAACTCGCGCTCGACGTCGATCCGACGACGCACCCGGCCTGGACGGGCGGCACGCAGCGCCTGCTCGATACCGGCGGCCGCGTCTCGCGGTTCAAGGAGAAGTTCAAGGGATTCGGCTTCTAGGAAGTCCGGGTCACGATCGCGCGCATGCGACGGAACAAGCCGCATATCATCGTCTTCGGCAACGAGAAGGGCGGGTCGGGCAAGTCCACGACCGCCATGCACGTTTTCGTCGCCCTCGCCCGTCGCGGGATGCGCGTCGGTGCCATTGACCTCGATCTGCGCCAGCAGAGCCTGTTTCGCTACATCGACAACCGTCAGGGCTGGTGCGAGCGCAAGGGCGTCAAGCTCGTCCTGCCGCGTACCGTGCGGATCGAGATCAGCAACGATCCCGACCGCGAGACCGCGTGGCGGATCGAGGGCGAGCGTTTCGACGCCGCCATTGCCGAACTCAGCCGCGATTGCGACGCGATCCTCATCGATTGCCCGGGGGCGTATTCCAACCTCTCGCGCCTCGGGCACAGTTCGGCCGACACCCTCGTCACCCCCATCAATGACAGCTTCATCGATTTCGATCTTCTCGCGCGGGTCGATCCGTCGAATCTGACGATCAGCGGTCCGTCGATCTATTCGGAGATGGTCTGGGAAGCCCGCAAGTTGCGCGCGCAGGTCGGCATGGGCAATCTCGACTGGGTCGTGGTGCGCAACCGCACCCCGCTGGAAGACACGCGCAACAAGCGCCGGGTCGGCGAGATGCTGCAGCAGCTTTCGCGCCGCATCGGCTTTCGCGTATCGCAGGGCTTAAGCGAACGCCCGATCTTCCGGGAACTGTTCCTCTCGGGGCTGACGCTGCTCGACCTGCGCGAATCCGGTGCCAAGCTGGATATGTCGCACGTCGCGGCGCGTCAGGAGATGCGCGAGATGATCGCCACGCTCCAGATTCCCGAGAAGACCTGAGCGCCCCACCTTCACGACTATCACCGGAAAGCGGCCCGACTCCGCAAGGGGTCGGTCATCATGGTGGGCTTGTTTTAATCCGATAGCTTGGCGAAGACCGCCGCCACGACCTACCCGCTCGACTTGAGCGCGAAGCAGGCGATCCCGCGGCGTGACAGCGAGCGGCAGGCGTTCTCGGCCTGACCCTTGGCCAGCCCGTAGAACCGCGCGCGATAGATGGGGCGGCCGCCCGAATCGCGGCGGCTGACGACGGGTTCCGCCCGCGAAAGCTGCGGCGAGCGCATGGCCTTGGCCTTTTCGAGAATCTGCTCGGCCTGGTCGAGATTGCGATAGGCGCCGACCTGAACGGCCCATTCTCCCATCGCTCTGGTCTCGCTCTCGGGCTGCGGCACGATCATGCGCTGGAGCGCGAGCAGGCCGTTCGCCACCGCCCAGGGATCGGTCTGGGTGCGCATCGCCGTGATGGCCTTGGGCGCCGTCGTGGGGAGGGAAGCGACCAGCGGCTCGGCGATGGCGGGGTCATCCCTGCGGCTCGGTTTCGCGCGCGGCATCGGTGTCTCTTCGAGCGCGCCGGAATAGGCCATGACGGTCGCCCGTGCGGGGAGTTTCGCGAAGCCCTCGTCGAGGATTTCGCGCATGTGACGGTTGCGGCTTGCGCTGCTCCTGCCGCCGAAGACGACGCCGATCACGCGGCGCCCGTCCTGCTCGGCGGAAGCGACGAGGTTGAAACCCGACGCGCGGGTGTAGCCGGTCTTGATGCCATCCGCCCCGTCATACTTGCCGAGTAGCTTGTTGGTCGCCCGATAGTTGCGCCCGCCATACTTAAAGCGTTTGCGCGAGAACATCGAGTAGTGATCGGGGAAATCCTCGAAGATACGGCGTCCGAGTATCGACATGTCGCGGGCGGTGGAAAGCTGTCCGCGCGCCGTCAGCCCGTGGGGGTTCTTGAACCGGGTGTTCTTCATGCCGAGTTGCAGGGCCTTGGCGGTCATCAGCTTGGCGAAATTGGCCTTCGATCCGCCGAGCGCCTCGGCGATCACGGTTGCGGCGTCGTTGGCCGACTTGGTCGCGCAGGACTGGAGCGCGTCGCGCATGCTGATGGTGCTGCCCCGGCGAAGACCGAGCTTGGAGGCAGGTTCGTTCGCCGCGTTCTGCGAGACTTTCAGCCTGGAATCGAGCGTGAACTCGCCACGTTCCAGCGCCTCGAACGCGAGATAGAGCGTCATCATCTTGGTCAGGGAGGCGGGATAGAGCCGCTTGTCCGCGTTACGCTGACGCAGGACCTGGCCGGTATCGGCATCGATGACGATGGAGGCGTACTTGGAGTTGGCGACCGCACTGCCCGGCACCATGCCAAGGACGAGAACCGCCATGAAAAGCGCCGCACACAGACGCGTCATACGAGATACCATTGCCATCCTGCCTTCGCCCACCCGTCACCAACCGAAAAGCAGATATGCTGCACGGTCGCGCTCCCGCATACCACAGTTCGGTCCCCCCGGGGTAGGGACGGAATGCAACAGGAAGCGAGTTTTTTCGCACCGTCCCGATCACGAAGCTGGGTCGCAGTCCTTCACATGACCGGATCGACGTCTATATTGCACTGACAATGGTAACCACGGAATTGACGGTCATGGATCGAGACGCTCCCCTTTTCCCCTGTCTGATGCCGCATGACCTTCCGGTCTGCCCGGTCCGGTCCGCGGGCGAGGGCGATGACGACGACAGGAACACGTCCGTCATCACCCGGCCCAAGGCGGCGACGAAGACCAAGCGACCGTCGATGTACAAGGTACTGATCCTCAACGACGACTTCACCCCGATGGAGTTCGTGGTCCATGTGCTGGAGCGCGTCTTCCACCTCAATCACGAAAAGGCGTTCGAGATCATGCTGACGGTCCACCTCAAGGGGGCCGCCGTCGTCGGGGTCTTCACCTTCGAGGTGGCCGAGACCAAGGTTTCGGCGGTCATGGAGATCGCGCGCCGTAACGAGCATCCGCTCCAGTGCCGGATGGAAAAGGACTGAAACGCAGGCTTTGCCCTCCGGGGCTGCGCCATCAGGTCACGGCCCGGTCGACCCTAAAATCCGGGAGCATGGCGAAAACCGCGTGACGTATCGCGGAAGCCGTGTTGATACTTTGAAAAGGACCGGCAGCGGAACATGGTTCCGACAGGTCCGGAAGGTCGCCCCGACCTTCTGTCACGACAAGAGGAGAGTGGCCGTGCCATCATTCACGAAATCACTCGAAGAAGCCCTCCACCGCGCACTCGCGGGGGCGAACGAACGCCGTCACGAACTCGCAACGCTCGAGCATCTCCTCCTCGCGCTTGTGGACGAACCCGATGCCGCGCAGGTGATGCGCGCCTGCGGCGTCGATCTGGAGGAACTGCGCGGGGCGCTCACCGCCTATGTCGACGAGCAGCTGACCAACCTCGTCTCCGACGCGGAAGGGACGGAGGCGACGCCGACCACCGGCTTCCACCGCGTCATCCAGCGGGCGGCGGCGCATGTGCAGTCGTCGGGCCGGTCGGAGGTGACGGGGGCCAACATCCTCGTCGCGATCTTCCACGAGCGGGAGAGCTACGCCGTCTACTTTCTGCAAGAACAGGATATGAGTCGGTACGACGCGAAGAACTTCATCGCTCACGGGGTCGCCAAGGATCCCGCGATGAACGAGCCGCGCCCCGTCATGGGTGCCGATTCCGACGATGGCACATCCGATGACGGTACCGTCGGCGCCGAGGCGAGCGCCAAGCAGGAAAGCGCGCTCGACAAGTATTGCGTGAACCTCAACGAGAAGTCGGAATCCGGCGATGTCGATCCCCTGATCGGGCGGTCGCACGAGGTGGACCGCTGCATCCAGGTGCTGTGCCGTCGCCGCAAGAACAACCCGCTTCTGGTGGGCGATCCCGGCGTGGGCAAGACGGCCATCGCCGAAGGGCTGGCGCGCAAGATCACGGAAGGCGCGACGCCCGAAGTGCTGCTCGGCGCGACGATCTTCTCGCTCGACATGGGCGCGCTGCTGGCCGGAACGCGGTATCGCGGCGATTTCGAGGAGCGGCTGAAGGCCGTGATGACCGAACTCGAAGACCACGAGGACGCGATCCTCTTCATCGACGAGATCCACACCATCATCGGTGCGGGCGCGACCTCGGGCGGGGCGATGGACGCGTCGAACCTGCTCAAGCCTGCCCTCCAGTCGGGCAAGCTGCGCTGCATGGGGTCGACGACCTACAAGGAATACCGCCAGCATTTCGAGAAGGACCGCGCCCTGTCGCGGCGCTTCCAGAAGATCGACGTGACGGAGCCGTCGGTCGAGGACGCGATCAAGATCCTCAAGGGCATCAAGCCCTATTTCGAGGAGCATCACGGCGTGAAATACACCAATGATGCGATCAAGTCGGCGGTGGAACTGTCGGCGCGCTACATCCATGACCGCAAGCTGCCGGACAAGGCGATCGACGTGATCGACGAGGTGGGCGCGGCCCAGATGCTGGTGCCCGAATCCAAGCGGCGCAAGACCATGACCGCCAAGGAGATCGAGGCCGTCGTCGCCAAGATCGCGCGTATCCCGGCCAAGTCCGTCTCGCGCGACGACCAGGAAGTGCTGCGCGATCTGGAAACGTCGCTCAAGCGCGTGGTCTTCGGTCAGGATGCGGCGATCGAGGCGCTGACCGGGGCGATCAAGCTGGCGCGGGCGGGCCTGCGCGAGCCGGAGAAGCCCATCGGGTGCTACGTCTTCACCGGTCCCACGGGCGTCGGCAAGACGGAGGTGGCGAATCAGTTGTCGCAGACCCTCGGCGTCGAGATGCTGCGCTTCGACATGTCGGAATACATGGAGAAGCACTCGGTCAGCCGCCTGATCGGCGCCCCTCCCGGCTATGTCGGGTTCGATCAGGGGGGACTGCTGACCGACGGCGTCGACCAGCATCCGCATTGCGTCTTGCTGCTCGACGAGATCGAAAAGGCGCATCCGGACGTGTTCAATATCCTGTTGCAGGTGATGGATCACGGCAAGCTGACCGACCACAGCGGCAAGACGACCGACTTCCGGAATGTCATCCTCATCATGACGTCCAATGCCGGGGCGGCGGACGCCTCCCGCGCGCCCATCGGATTCGGCCGCGACCGGCGCGAGGGCGAGGATCAGGAGGCGGTCGAGAAGCTGTTCACGCCGGAATTCCGCAACCGGCTCGACGCGACCATCGCGTTCGCCCCCCTCGGGCCGGAAGTCGTGGTCAAGGTGGTCGAGAAGTTCGTGCTGCAACTGGAGGGTCAGCTTTCGGACCGCAATGTCAGTTTCGAGCTGACCTCGGCGGCGGCGGATTGGCTCGCGAAGAAGGGCTACGACGAGAAGATGGGCGCGCGGCCCCTGTCGCGCGTGATCCAGCAGCATATCAAGAAGCCGCTGGCCGAGGAACTGCTGTTCGGCAAGCTGGCAAAGGGCGGCGTCGTGCGCGTCGGGATCAAGAAGGGCAAGCTGCACCTCGACATCCTGCCCCCCGATCCGCCCCGTATCGGCGGCAAGAAAACGCCGCTGTTGACCGCCGGTTAACCCTGCCTCTCGACAAGGGAGGGAACCCTGTGTCGAGTGGAGGACATGCGATGAAGACGACGATTCCGGCGGCTGCGTTCTGCGTGGCCGCCTTTTCTTTCCTGGCAAGCGCCCCCGCCACGGCCATCGAACTGGGGATGCCGATCGACTGCGTGCTGGGCGAGACCTGCATGATCCAGAACTACGTCGATGCCGAACCCGGCGCGGGCGCGAAGGATTTCGAGTGCGGGCCGCTCGCCTACGACAACCATCAGGGAACCGATTTCCGCCTGCGCAACCGGGCCGAGATCGCCAGGGGCTACGACGCCCTCGCGGCCGCGCCGGGAACGGTGGTCAGCGTCATCGACGACCAGCCGGATCACGGCTTCGCCGAGGCGCAGGACGATCCGTTCGGCTGCGGCAATGCGGTGATGATCCACCACGGCGCGGGCTGGGTCTCGCAGTATTGCCACCTCGCGCGGGGCAGCGTGCCGGTCGCGCCCGGCCAGTCGGTGCCTGCGGGGGCGCCGCTCGGCACCATCGGTTCCTCCGGCGGCACGGATTTTCCGCATCTGCATTACGCGATCCGGCGGTACGGCGCGGTGATCAATCCGTTCACGGGGGTCAGCCCCACGGGGTGCGATGCACCCGCGAGCACCCCGCTCTGGCGCGCCGATCTGGGCCTCGCCTACAGCCCCAGCGCGCTGGTGGGCCGGGGGGTCAGCGGCGTGTTTCCGTCCCTCGACCTCGTGAAGGAGGACCACGCGCGGCTGACCGCCCCGTCGGGGGAGCGCGCGCCGGTCTATGTCTGGCTGCACATGCTGGGCGTCAGGAAGGGCGATTCGGCGCGGCTGATGGTTTTCGGTCCCGACGGGCGTCCCTTTGCCAGCGAATTGTTCGCCGTGACCGAGGACAAGACCGTCTATCTGGCCAATATCGGCGTTACCCCCTCCGACATGGACCTGACGCGCTGGCCGCCGGGCGAATACCGCGCCCGGATCAGCTTCTTCGCGGATGGCGAGCAGGCCCTGCGCGAGGATATCCCCTTCGCCCTGCCGGTGCCGTCACCCGAAGACGTAGGTATAGGCCGCGACGGCTAGGCCCATGACCGTGACGGCGAATGTCAGGATCAGGGACAGGCGCATCAACCGCAGCGCGACCAGCAGGAAGCAGGTCGCCCCGACCACCTGCGCCGCCCGCGCCAGCGGCCCCGTGGCCATGTCGGATGCGAAGGCGAGCAGCTCGCCGCCCTCCATCACCCGCTGGATCTCCGCCGGAAGCCGCCACCCGAGATACGCCGCCGCGACGAGTGCGACCATGCCGAAGGTGAGGATCAGCAATCCCCGGTCGGGCCGTTCGAAGAAGGACAGCGGTTGCAGGTCGTCGTCGAGTTCGCTCGCCAACGCTCGCATGTCGAAAATACGGAACGAGTGAACCAGCACAGTAATGAAGATGCACAGCGCGAGATATCCCGCCAATGCGACGTTGGTATCGAATTCTATCGGCACGCTGCCCCCACAGTTCGTTAAGAACTGTTTCATTATAGATCATGTTTGCAGCAGGGAATAGATTTTTGCGCAAATAAACCGCCCCGACGAGACTACAGCGTACGGGATTTTTTCACGACCCGGTCGATCAGTTTCTTGGCCGTACTCAGTGCGGTCATCGGATCGCCGAGGGCATCGCGGTCCAGCGGGCAATCCGTCAGGGTGGCAAGACGGTCGAGCAAGGCCCCGCCCTGCCCGCCTTCCCCCCGCGCCGCGCGTTTCACGAGGGCCTGCGCATCGCCCAGCGGCATATGCGCGGCGAGGGCGAAGGCGGTGGCTTCGGCGAGGGTGTCGTCGCCCAGCATCGCCCGCATCCGCACCGCATCGGGGGCGAGGCTGCGCGCAAGGCCGGTCGCATGACACAGCGCCGCCCCGGTCGCGGCGACCATCTGCGGCAGGACCATCCATTCGAGCGCCCAGGCGGTGCAATCCCGTTCCTCCGCATGCAGCATCGCCTGATGGGCCGCGCCCACCTGTGCCGCATTGTGGCGCGCGATGGCGACGAGGGCCTCCGCCGCGACGGGATTGGACTTCTGCGGCATGGTGGAGGAACCGCCCCCCTCCCCCGCCCGCACTTCGCCGCTTTCGGACCGGCCCGTCAGGATCAGATCCCCCGCCATCTTGCCCAGCGACCCGGTGACGAGCGCGAGCCAGTGCGCCAGATCGACCAGGGTATCGCGCTCCGCATGCCAAGGCTTGAGCGGTGCGGCAAGGTCCAGTTCGGCGGCCAGCCCCTCCATCACGGCGATCCCCTCGCCCCCGAACACCCCCAGCGTGCCGGAGGCCCCGCCCATCTGCACGGCCAGCAGGCGCGGACGCATCTCGCCCAGCCGCTCCCGGCAGCGCAGCAGCGGCGCGAGCCATCCGGCGATGCGCAGGCCCAGCGTCGTCGGGGTCGCGACCTGCGAGCGGGTGCGCGCGGCCATCGGCAGGGTCGCGTGGTGCTCGGCCTCGTCTGCCAGGGCGGCGATCAGGGTGTCGAGGCGCGTCTCGATGATCGTCAGCGCCCCGCGCAGGCGCAGCACCAGCGCGGTGTCGAGGATATCTTGCGTCGTCGCGCCCCAATGGACCCGGTCGCCATGCGGCGCGCCGACCTCGGCACGCAGGGCCTCGACCAGCGGCGGCACGATCACGCCGCTGGCGCGGGTGCCTTCCGCCAGTATCGCGGGATCGGGGGTATAGGTCGCGAGCGCCCCGGCAATCGCCCCGGCGGCTTCGGCGGGGATGATGCCCAGCCGCGCCTGCACCCGCGCCAGCGCGATCTCGACATCGATCATCGCCCGCAGTTCCGCATCGATACCGAACAGCGCGCCGACCTCCGCATCGCCGAAGAGGCCGCCCATCAGCGGATGGTCGAACAGGCCGACGGTCATGCCGGCTCCCCCGGGTCGAGGGTATGCGCCAGGGCAAGCCCGGTCTTGAAGCCGCCCGTCGCGACGGATACGCCCGCCAGCGTCGGATGCGGCCCGACGAGCAGCCCGCGATCCGCCGCCCGGGGCCGGGCCGCCGCCCAGCGTTCGGCCACCGATGCGCCGGACAGGGCCGGGCAGAGTGCCTCGGCGCGGGCGATCTTTTCGTCCAGCAGGGAATCCACGGTCTCGGCGTGGTCGAAATGACGCTCCGACGTGGCCCCGACCGAAACCCGACACTCCCCGCGCGGCACGACATAGGTGCCGTCGTGGAAGATGATGGGGCGTTCGCCGATGGGTTCGGTCGTTTCCAGCACCGCCGCCTGCCCCTTCTCGCCCCGCCCCGCCGGCTCGCCCTTTTCCGTCGGCGGCAGATGCGCGAAGGCGGCGGCCCCGATGGCCAGCACGATGCGGCGCGCGGCGATGCGCTCGCCGGACTCGAACACCGCCGCACCCGCCTCCAGCCGCGTCAGGGTCAGACCGGTGCGAATCGCCCCTTCCAGCGACGCGGCGAGGGCCTCCAGATACGCCCGTGCCTCGATCTGCGCGCTCAGGCCGCACAGCATCGCCCCGAACGGCGCGGCACCGGGGGCGAGCCAGTCCGGGTCCGGGCGCTCGATGTATCGCAGGGTGGCCTCGCCCCGCCAGTTCCGCTCCGCATCGGCGATTCGCGCATGCCAGATGCCGCGCTGGTTCTCCGTCGTCAGCGGGATCAGGCGACCGCAGCGGCGGTATCCGGTGGCGATCCCCGTTTCGTCCTCCAGTGCGTCCAGATACGCGGGCAGGGAGGTCAGCGCGCGGAACTGCGCTTCCTTCTTCGGGTTCCAGGTGTCGGGCGCATGGGGCGCGAGCACGCCCAGCGGCGTCGCGCTGGCCCCGGCCCCGACCGCGCGCGCCTCCGCCACGACCACGCCACGGCCCGCATTGCGCAGCTTTCGCGCGAGGGTCAGACCGAATATACCGGCTCCGATGACGAGCACATCCTCCATGCCGCAGGTTCGACCATGACCGCCCCCGATACACAAGACCTCAGATGGGAAAACGGTGTTCCCGTCTCCGGGCGCTTCGACGATCCGTACTATTCGCGCGAGGACGGGCTGGCGGAGACGCGGCACGTCTTTCTGGACGGATGCCGCATCCGCGAGCGGATGCACCCGGGGGTGTTCGGGATCGCGGAACTGGGCTTCGGAACGGGTCTCAACTTCTGCGCGACCCTGGCCCTGTGGCGGGCGCATGCGCCGCCGGGGGCGCGACTCGATTATACGTCCTTCGAGTTGTATCCGATGCAGGCCGCCGATCTGGACCGCGCCCTCGCCGTCTGGCCCGAACTGGATGCGCAGCGCGCGGCGCTGGTGGCGGCGTGGGAACCGCGCGGGGGGACGGTCGAGATCGACGCGGCGCGACTCACCCTCGTCACCGGCGATGCGCGCGAGACGGTTGCGCGGTGGGCCGGGCGCGCGGATGCGTGGTATCTCGACGGATTCGCCCCGTCGCGCAATCCGGAGATGTGGGAACCGGAATTGCTCGCGGCAGTCGCCCGCACCTGCGCCCCGGGGGCCATCGCCGCGACCTACAGCGTGGCGGGGGCCGTGCGCCGGGGCCTCGAATCGGCGGGCTTTTCGCTCGAACGCCTGCCGGGATACGGGCGAAAGCGCGAAATGCTGCGGGCGATCAGAACGCTTCCAGATCCAGCGTGACCTGCGACCCGTCGATCGTCTGCTTGCCGCTGTTCTCGAAATTCACCGTGATCCGGTCGCCGATGACCGACTGGACCTGCCCGATCCCCCAGTCCGGAAATCGGGGGTGACGAACCAGGACGCCGACTGTTAACATTTCGTTCATCATTATCTCGTTCTCTTGAGTTCGCTTCGAAACGTGCGTTTGGATGGAAGATGACCGACCTGACTTTTGCATCCTTGCTGAGTTCCCGCATATGCCATGATCTGATCAGCCCGGTGGGTGCGATCAACAATGGGCTGGAAATCCTCGCCGACGAGTCCGACGAGGAAATGACCGAACAGGCGATGGCGCTGATACGCGCCAGTGCGGCCTCGGCCTCGGCAAAGCTGCAATTCATGCGCCGGTGCTTCGGCATGGCGGGCAACGTGGCCGAGATGGTGTCGCTGGAGGAGGCGAAGACCCTGTCCCAGGGGCTGGTCGGCACCGGCACGACCCGGCTGGACTGGCAGGTCGGCGCGCCGAGCCTCGACAAGACCGTGGTGAAGCTGCTGCTGAACATGATTCTCATCGGCTCCGAAGCCCTGCCCCGGGGCGGGGTGCTGCGGGTCGGCGTGCAGAAGGCCGGTGCCACGAACCTGATGATCTCCGCCGAGGGGCCGAAGGCGCGCCTGCCGGACCAGAGCGTGAAGATCCTGCGCGACGGGGCCGAACTGGAGAATGTCGAGCCGCGCGAGGCGAACATCTTCTTCGCCCATCAACTGGCCAAGGGTCTGGGATCGTCGCTGCATGTCTCCGTCGGGGACGAGGTGATCGAGATCGCCGCGACGATCTGAACCGTCACGCCGCCAGCACCCGCGCCGCCAACGGCTCCGCCAGATACGCGAATCGCCCGGCGGCGAGGGTGCCGGTGATGCGGCCTGTCGCCTCGTCGAGAATAACGAGATCGGCCCGCCGGCCCGGCGCGAGGGTGCCGCGATCCTCCAGTCCCATGACTCGCGCGGGCGATGCGGAAATCAGCGCCCAGGCATCTGCGAAGGGAACCCCCGCCCCCTCCAGCGCGAATACGGCGTGGTGCAGGGACGGATAGTGATAATCCGACGCCAGCGCATCGCACAGACCTTCCGCCACCATGTCGCGCGCCGAGACCCCCTTGCCATGCGAGCCGCCCCGTACCGCATTGGGCGCGCCGAGGATGACGGCATCCCCCGCCTCCCGCGCGGCCCGGGCCGTTGCGCGCGTGGTCGGGAATTCGGCGATGCGTGCCCCCAGCGCGCGGTTGCGGGCGCGGGTCCGGGGGTCGGGATCGTCGTGGCTGCCGATATGCAGGGCGGGCAGGTCGCGCAGCATCGCCGCGATCCTCTCCCCCGCCCCGGGCAGGTCCGCATGCAGCCGCTGCATCACCGCCAGATGCTCCGCCGAAGAGCGCCGCGCGCGCATGGCCTGGCCGTCGAGGCGCGGGGGACGCCTGCCCCGGGCGAGGGCCGCGTGGGGCAGGTGGTCGTTCAGGACGAGGCTGTCGATGCCGTATCGCCGGATCAGCGCCCCGACGGCATCGCACTCGTCATGGCACGCGATATCGAAGCGCAGTTGCAGGCGCAGGTCGAGCAGGCCGGTATGATCGTCCAGCGCCGCGCACAGCGCCTGCGCGAAGTCCGGCCCGCGCATGCCACCCTCCCAGCTCCAGAACTGGGGCAGGTACGCCGTGGTGATGCCGTTGGCGGCCAGTTCCCCCTCCAGCGCGCGCAACCCGTCGCCCAGCGAGCGCAGCGCCCCCCGGCGCGGGGCCAGATGCCGCTCGAACGCATCGCCGTGCAGGTCGACGATGCCGGGCAGGACGAGGAAGCCGGTGCAGTCGACGACGCGCCCCGCATCCCCCTGCACGATCCTCCCCCCGGAGATGGCCAGGCGGTCAGGGTCGCCGGGCGCGACGACCCGCGCTCCGGCGAGGGTCATCGCCGTAGTCATGCGAGCGGCCAGTACATGGCGGTCGGGGCAAGGTGCATTCTGTTCGTCGATACGAAAAGGGACACGGGATCGGTAACACGGAACATGCCTATCGCGGCGGCGTCCTGCACATCAACACCGCAGGGCATCACACCCGACGATCGCCCTTTCGCATCGGGCTTTCACGGCCCGGCGGCGCGAAACAGCACGGATCGACAGCCGGATGCCCCCCTTCCGCGAAGCACCGGATCCGGTTCGTCGTTCGGGGGGTGCTCGGGGGATGTCCGGGGCGCTTTTCGCCGGATCGCGGGTATCGGGCTGTAATCCCGACGAAAAATCCATTACTTCGTGCAAGCGGTTCCGGTACATGCCTATCGGGAATACTCGCGATCCCTGAACCGTCGCAACTTGCAATGCCCATGAACTTCCGGATCATATATCGGTTCGTGCAGGAAACTCTTCTACCTCCTCCGCCGCGAGTTCGGTCGGAACCGTACCGATTTCATGTCCGAATAGCCCGCGCTTCACCATGACTTAACCGATCCCGCCTAGATCGGACGGGTGTACAGTCAACGGAGTGCCGGACCAATGAGAATGCTATCCCTTCGATCCCTGAGCACGGCGGCCCTTCTGCTCGTGTCCCCCGTGGCGGCGGGGGCGGCGCTGGCATCCTCGGTCGAGATCGATATCTTCCAGGGCAAGGCCGTGCAGACCGTGGGCGCGAACGGCGTCAAGGCCGAGAAGATCGTGCCGACGGAACTCGTCGTGCCGGGCGACACGGTCGTGTACAGCTACGTCGTCAGGAATGGCGGCACGCAGACGGCCGACGGGGTCGTCGTCAATACGGCGGTCGATTCGAACATGCGCTATGTCGCGGGCAGCGCCACGCCCTCGGGGGTCGAGTTCTCGGCCGATGGCGGCAACCGGTTCGCGAAGGAAGCCGACCTTCGGGTGCTCGATATCGACGGCACCTGGCGTCGCGCGGTTCCGGAAGACGTCACGAACATTCGATGGAATCTCGAACAATCGGTTGCACCGGGTCGACGTTTCTCGGTGGGGTTCAGGGCAGTTCTGAAGTAAAACGCCGATTGCGCCGCCTTTCGCACCTTCCTGTCGCAGGAAGGTGCGAGAGGAATCGCCGTATCGACGGATACGGCAACCAAGTAATCGCTTGCCGACCGGAACCGAATATTTCTCTTTGAAACTCCGGTTCGAAAGATCATTACCGTTTACGGATAATTATTTGGATACCCTCTATATTCGGCGTATCCAGTAAGATTTTTGTTCGGGGCGAGAAATGTCACTTTATCACCATTCCCTTCGCGCGGCGTTCCTTGCCGCTGCCGTAACGGCGACGACATCCACGGCCTTTGCCACGACCTCGGGCACCCGTGTCAACAATACCGTCAGCGTGGAGTTCAAGGTCGGATCGGTCGATCAGGATACCAATACGGCCAGCGCCGGTTTCGTGGTGGACCGCAAGATCGACATGCAGGTTTCGGATACGGGGTCGTTCACCGATGGCAGGCCCAAGCAGACGGGCCGTCAGCTCGTCTACAAGATCACCAACGAGGGCAACGATTCGCAGGCCTTCGACATCGACGTCGCCGTTACCAGCACGAACGGCGATATCCCCGCCTCCATGGTGCTCGACACCAATACCGACACGCTCGGCCCCAACGAATACCGCCTCTACGTCTCGACGGATGACGCGACGCTGGATACCGGTCTGGACACCGTCTACGACCCGACCGGCTTTTCTGCGGCGGCAACCCTCGGGGCCTATGCCGATCCGGGGACCGGGGACGAATTCCACATCATCGTCGTCTTCAACATTCCTTCCGATGCGGAGAATACCGAAGACGTGGTCTTCAGCGTCGTGGCGACCGCCCTGGACGATGCCGGCACCGCCGCCCTGACCGAAAGTCTGGGCAACGGCCTCGATACCGAACTGGCCGACACCTCCGGCGTGGTCGATATCGTCTTTGCGGATGCGGCCAAGACCGCCGCCAGCAACGGGACGGACAATGCCGAGGACGGCAAGCACACCGACAACGCCTCCGTAACCGTCTCCTCCGCCGAACTGACGGTGACGAAGGCGGTCACGATCATCCACGAGGATACGCAGGGACTGTTCGACTGCACGACGACCGCCGATCCGGTGATCGACGACGCCACGCAGGGCGCGATTCCCGGGGCCTGTCTGGAATACACGATCACCGTCGCGAACGGTGGTTCCGCCAATGCGAGTGCGACGGACATCTCGATCACCGACGTGATCGAGACGGGGATCACCTTCTCCGCCATCATGGATGCGACGGCGTGGACCGGCGCCGCCTATGACGCCCCCACCAAGACGATCTCGGCCGACCTGTCCAACAGTCTGGGCGCCAACCAGTCCGCAGTGCTGGTGTACCGCGTGACCGTGGACTGAGAAACCGGCAGGGACGGGTAGGCGGAACGCCGCATGGTGATCTTTGCAGTCAGACACGCCCTGCGCGTCGTCGCGGCCCTGCTATGGCTCGTGCTCACGAGCCACGGGGCGGTGGCGGGGCGGGTGCCGGCGGGAACCATGATCGGCTCGGCGGTCCAGGTCGCGTTCGAAGTGCGAGGGGTCGTCGGCGGATTGTCGGCGACATCGAACATCCCCCTCATCCTCATCAAACCGAACCCCACCCCGTCGCGGCTCACGCTCAAGCGGCTGAGTGCGGATGCGGCGCAGGGGATGGATATCGCGTTCGGGCAGGTCGCCTTCGCCGACAACGCGACGGAGGAATCCCCCTACCGGATACAGCGGATCAGCGGATTCGACCCTTCCGTGCCGGCCAATCTGGTGGAGACGGATTCGTACCTGCCCGGCGACATCATCTTCTTTCAACTGCGGGACGAGGGGCTGAACCACCTGCCCGACGTGGCGGAAGTCGTGCTCATCACCCTCGAAGGCGCGAACGGCGACCGCGAGGTGTTCCGGCTGGAAGCATCCGGGCCGGATTCGGGCGACTTCTACGGCTATGCGCTCGCGGTCAGCCCGGCGAACGCGATCCCGGGCGACGGACAGCTCGCCACCGGCGCGAACATCGTGGTCGAGGCCAGTTACGAGGACGAGTTCGACACCACCGACCGGGCCGATGCCGTCGCCGTCTCGGACCCCCGCATGCGGGTCTTCGATGCCCTGAGCGGCGAGCCGGTCGACGGGGCGGCCATCCGGATCGTCGATGCCGATACCGGCACCCTGATACCCGTCTACGGGATCGACGCCCGGTCGAGGATCGTCACCGAAATCCACAGCGGCGCAAGGGCCAGGGATACGTCGGGCCAGACCTACGAGGCGGAACCGGGCGAATTGCGCGTTCCCTTCCTGAAGGCGGGCCGGTACCGGATCGAGGTGACGGCACCCTCGGGCCACGTGTTCCCCTCAGACACGGCGAATGCGATCATCGCGGCCCTGCCCGGTGACGGTTATCGCATCGCCCAGGGGGCGCGGGGGGCCGCATTCGACCTGCCGGTCGGGGGAACGCCGAAATTCGACATTCCGCTGGACCCGCGCGGCGCGATGCAGCTGACGAAATCGGCCAGCACTGCGGAAGTGACCCACGGGGATTTCATCCGCTACGGCCTGTCGCTCGATAACAACGACGACCGCGATGCGCGGGACGTGGTGATCGCGGACGTGCTGCCCTTCGGCTTTCGGTTCGAGCCGGGGTCGCTGCGCATCGACAATGTCGCGGCCGGCGATCCGCTGCGGTCGAAGGACGGCACCGCGCTGTCCCTGCGGATCGGAGCGGTTCCCTCCGGCGCGCGCAGCACCCTGTCCTATATCGCCCGGGTCGGCGCGCAGGCGCGATTCGGCATGGCCGAGAGCACTGCCGTCGCGCAGGCTGCGCAGGGGTTCCGCTCGAACCGGGCGGATGCGGTGGTCACCGTGCGCGACGACCTCCTGTCCGATACCGGCACGCTGCTGGGCCGGGTGGTGATCGGGGCCTGCGGGGAGGCGGGCGAAGGGGTGGAGGCGCGGCTGCTGCTGGAAACCGGCAGGGCCGTGACGACCGATGCCGACGGCAGGTTCCATATCGACTCGCTGGGTGCGAAACCCCACGCCCTGCGGCTGGACGAGCACAGCCTGCCCGATGGGCTGGTCCCCCATGCCTGCCCCGGCGACCTGCGCCCCGGCGATACGGCCACGACCCGCACCGTCGAACTGCGCGGCGGCCTGCTGCGCAGCGTGATCTTTCACCTGCGGCGCGAGGAACGCGCGGACGTGGCCCGACCCGAAAAGGCGGTCGAAACGGCGAGGGAGTGGACCGAGGAGCGTCTGACCGAACTGCCCCGGGAACTCGACATACTCTATCCGGTCGAGGGGGCGAGCATGGGCGACCCCTCGCTCGCCATCGGCGTCGCCTATCCGTTCGGACGCCGGGTGTCGCTGGTCGTGAACGGCGAGCCGGTCAGCAACCTGTCGGCCCGCAAGACCCTCGCCAACCGCAAGGCCGGTCTGGCCATGCGCCGCTGGCACGGGATCGACCTGCCCGACGGTCCCTCGCGGATCGAGGTGACGATCCGCGATGCCAAGGGCCGCGAGGTCGGGCGCATGGAGCGCATCGTCCATTACGTGACCGAACCGGCGGAGGCGACGGTGCTGGCGGATCGCTCCACGCTGGTTGCCGACGGTCAGGAATCGCCGGAGATCGCGATTCGCTTCACCGACGATGCCGGGCGGCCCGTCCATGCCGGGCGGCGCATTCCGATCACGGTATCGCCCCCCTACCAGACCACCGCCTCCTTCGCGCGGTTCACCGACGACCCCCTGATCGCCAGCGATTCGACCCGCTCCATGGCGGAAGTGGGGGAGGATGGCGTCGCGCTGGTGCGCCTGCGCCCCACGGCCCGCGCGGGCGAGGTGGAGATCGCGTTGCAGTTCGGCACGCGCGACACGACGCTGCGCGCCTGGCTCGCCCCCGCCCCGCGCCCCTGGATCGTGGTGGGACTGGCGGAAGGGACCGTCGGATACGATACCGTTCGCGGCAACATGGTCGATGCCGGGGCGGCGGGTCTGGAAGAGGGCGTCTTCACCGACGGGCGCATGGCGTTCTATGCCAAGGGCGCGATTCGCGGTGACTGGCTGCTCACCCTCGCCTATGACAGCGCCAAGTCGCGCAGCCCGGGGGGCCGGGACTTCTTCGACGACATCGACCCCAATGCGCATTATCCCGTCTACGGCGACGCCTCGACCCAGGATCAGGCGGCGCCCAGTCGCTACCCGCTCTACATCCGGCTCGAACGCGGACAGTTCTACACGATGTTCGGCGACTACCGCACGGGGCTGGACCGCACCCGGCTGGCCGCCTACGACCGCACGCTGAGCGGTTTCAGGACCGTCTACGAGGGCGACCGGTTCCAGCTCGTCGCCTTCGCGGCCGAAGCCGACCAGCAGTTCCGCCGCGTCGAGACGCCCGCCGATCTGGGGGTCGGGCCGTATGATCTGGAGGCGGCCGACATCCTGCGCAATTCCGAAGCGGTCAGGATCGTGGTGCGCGAGCGCGACTCGCTCGACACCGTCCTGTCGGAGCGGACGCTTGCGCGGTTCGTGGATTACGTCGTCGATTACGAGACCGGGGAACTGGAACTGATCGGCCCGCCGGACCCGACCGACGCGGCCTTCAACCCCGCCTTCCTCGTGATCGATTTCGAGGTCGAATCGCCCGACCCCGGCCAGATCACGGCGGGCGGGCGCGCGGCGGTCAGATTGCTGGACGACACGGTCGAACTGGGCGTGAGCGCGATCCACGAGGAGGGCGGGGGCATCGACGCGACCGGCGATCTCGTGGCCGTCGACGCGCGGGCCGATATCGGCGACGCCATCGACGTCATCGGCGAGGTGGCGACCAGCCGCGCGACCGAGGATGGCGAAACGCGCGAGGGCATGGCCTATCGCGCGCAGGGGATCTACGCGGGAAACGGCTGGCGCGCGCGCGTCTACTTCCAGCAGGCGGATGCCGATTTCGGCGTGGCGCAGCAATCGGTCGCCACGCGCGGGCGGCGCACCATGGGCGTCGAGGCGCGGGCCGTCATCGCCGACCCCTTCGCCGAGTCGGAGGTGCCCGGTCCCGGTTCGCTGACCGTGACGGGACAGGTATCGCGCGACGAGGATCTGGGCACCGATGCCCGGCGCGACCTGATCGAAGGGCGGATCGCGCGCCCGGTCGCCTATGGCGATTACGGCAAGGGCACGCTGGGCATCGGCTATCGCGCCGTGCGGGACCGGCTGGCGACGGGCGAGCGGCGCGAGGCGCATCAGGCGCTGGGCGAGGCCCGGATATCGGTCCTCGACGGGCGGGTGTCGCTCGGCCTGGAGCGCAAGCAGACCGTGGTGTCGAGCGGCGTGGACGGGGAGCCGGACAGCACCCTTGCGCGCATCGAGGGGCGCATCACGCCGCGCATCCGCGCCACCGCCGGAATCGAGACCTTCGACGGCGAATCGCTCGGAAGCGCGAACCTGCATGCCGGGGTAACGGCGGAGCCGTGGACGGGCGGGCGCGTCTCGCTGGGCGTCAACGGCACGCGGACCGGCTTCCTGGAAACCGCCGAGCGCGTCGCGGCGACCGTGGGCGTCGCGCAGGAATTCAGGCTGACCGAGCGCCTGACGGCGAGCGTGCGCGCGGACCATACGCAGCGTCTGGGCGGAGCCGATTCGCCCGTCACCGACAGTCTGTTCTCGCAGTTCAGGCCCGCCGAGGACGCCTCCGGCCTCTCTCTCGGCGCGGGATATGCGACCGACGGCTGGAGCGCGTCGGTCCGCGTCGACATCCGCCATTCGGAAACCGACGAGAGCCAGCGCATCTCCGCCGGGACCATCGGCGCGATCACCGATTCGCTGACGGTGGCCGCCGCCGCCGATCTGGGCAATCGCCGGAGCGAATCGACGGAATCGACGCGGTCCGGCAGCCTGACCCTCGGCGCCGCCTATCGACCGCTCGCCGGGCGCATGACGGCGCTGCACCGGATGGACGCGCGCTTCGACACGCGCAGCCGCGAGCGCCTGACCCTCGTCAATACCCTGGCGGTGGAGGGTCGGCCGTCCGACCGCCTGACGATCGCGGGGACGTATGGCCTGCGCGTGCGGTTGCAGGAAATCGGCGGCGTGGACTACGATTCGGTCACGCAGTTCGCGGGGGCCGACATCTATTTCCGGCTCAGGCCCGAATGGGATCTCGGTCTTCACGGCTCCACTCTCGCCACGCTCGACGGCGATGCTTCCTACGGATACGGGGCCTCCGTCGGGTACAGCCCGCGACCGGGCATGACCCTGCGCCTCGGCTACAACGCCGCCGGATTCACGGATGACGACTTCGGCGGCGCGAACGCCACCGCGCAGGGTCCCTATGTCCGGATAACCGTGCGCTTCGACGAATCGGACATTCGGTCTATCTTGCCCGATATGGGATGGATCGGGAATTTCGGCGCCTCGCCCGATTCCTGACGCCCGGCCCCGGAAAGGCCGATTCGCAACCGTCGCGGGAAAAAAGCGGCCTTCGATGCGACGGAATCGGAACGGGGGCGCGTATCATTCCGCGAACAGGCGAGAATGGCCGAGCCAAGGAGACCGATCATGACCCGACCGACCCGCACCATAGCACCCCTTCTGGCCCTGCTGGGCAGCGCCACGATGGCAGTCGGCGGGGCTTCCGCCCAAAGCTACCAGACCCAGGGTTATCAGACCCAGACCTACTACCCTGCGCCCCCCGCGATACACGTTCCGGTCGCGCCCTATGCGACGACGACGTATCAGGCCCCGGCCCGGCCCGGCATCGTGGCGACCCAGCCTTATGTCGAGCAGCCCTACGAGGTTCAGCCCTATCAGGTTCAGCCCTATCAGGGCCGGATCGTGTACGGCACCGCGCCGGTCGCCTCCTCGGTCTCGACGCCCGTCCTCGCCGCCCCCGTATCGAGCCTGACCCCCATCGACGATACCGTGACCTACGCGCCCTATTACGGCACGCCCCAGCCGGTCTACGGCCAGCGAGCGGCGGTCCCCGCCCCGGTCTATCGCGCGCCGCAGCCGGTGCAGACGTGGAACAACCCCGTCGCAGGCATCGCGCAGCCGTCCTATGCCCCGTCCCCGAATGCCGGGCCGCAGATCGGCGCTCCGGCGGTAATCGGCGGGCTGATCGGGGCCGCGATCCTCGGCGCGGTGCTGGTCGACAGGGACAAGGACAAGAAGCGCGACCGCAAGCGTCGCCGCGCCCGCGAGGACGACCAGCGCCGGGAAGCCGCCCTTCGCCAGCAGCAGCAGGCCGAACAGGCCCGCGCCGCCGAGCGCCAGCGTGCCACCGAGCAGCGCGCGATCGAGCGGTCCCGCGCCGAACGCCAGCAGCGCGCCGCGCAACGGCTCGCGAACCGGCAGGCTCGCGCCGAACGCCAGCAGGCCAACCAGTCGCGCGCCGTCGCCCAGCAGGCCCGCACCACCGAGCAGCAGCGCGCCGCCGATCAGGCCCGTGCCGCCCAGCACCGCCGCGCCGCTGCCCAGGCCCGCGCCGCCGAACAGCAGCGCACCGCCCAGCAGCGCGAGCAGGCCAATGCCGCCGAGCAGGCTCGCATCGCCGAACAGCAGCGCGCCGCCGCCGAACAGGCCCGCCTTGCCGAGCAGGAGCGCAACCGGCAGGCTCGCGCCGACCGTCCCCGTCAGGGGCAGGGCCAGCGCGCGGATCAGGGCAGGCGTCAGGGTGCCGGTGGCGCCGATCTGACCCCCGAAGAGCGTGCCGCCCGCCGCGCCGCGCGTCTGTTGCGTCAGCAGCAGAGGCAGCAGCAGAACTAGAGCATCCTGAACGATATAAGGATCGCTCAGGATGCTCCATCTTCTTGTTTCGACGCGTTCTGCGGGTCGGGCAACGAACCTGTGCCCTTGAAAACGCTCTATCCCATCGTGTTCGGCAGGAACATCACCAGCGCGGGGAAGGCGACGAGAATGACGAGCCGCAGGATATCGACCATCCAGAACGGCGTCACCCCGCGAAAGATCGTCCCCGTCGTCACGTCGCCCACCACTCCCTTGAGCACGAAGACGTTCAGCCCGACGGGGGGCGTGATCAGCGAAATCTCGGTCACGACCACCACGATGATGCCGAACCATACGGGGTCGAAGCCCAGCGACGTGACGAGCGGGAAGAAGATGGGCACCGTCAGCAACAGCATCGACAGCGACTCGAACACGCAGCCGAGGGCGATGTAGATCAGCAGGATCATCACCATCACCGTCATGGGCGACAGGTCGGCCACCGTGACGGCGGCCCGCAGGGCTTCGGGCAGACCGGCCAGATTCACGAAATTCGAGAAGATCCACGCGCCGATCAGCACGGTGAACAGCGCGGCGGTGGTCTGCGCCGTCTCGATCAGCACCTGCATCGTGCCCCGAAAGGTCAGCGTGCGGCGGGCCAAGGCGATCAGGAACGCCCCCGCCGCCCCCATCCCGGCGGCTTCGGTGGGCGAGAACGCGAGGTTGAGCGGCCAGATATCGAGCAGGCCGTACAGCCCCCCGATCACGAGGAAGAACAGCAGCAGGACCGCCCAGACCGATTTCAGCGCCGATACCCGCCCCGGCCAGTCCGTCCGCTCCCCCGCCGGTCCGGCATCGGGATTGCGGGCGACGGTGAAGCGCACGGCGGCGAGATAGAGGAGGACGCCGAGCAGGCCGGGCACGATGCCCGCGATGAACAGCTTGCCGATGGAGGTCTCGGTCAGCAGGCCGTAGATCACCAGGATCACCGAGGGCGGGATCAGGATGCCGAGCGTCCCCCCCGCCGCGATGGAGGCGGTCGAGAGGCTGTCGGCGTAGTTGTACTTGCGCATCTGCGGCAGCGCGACCTTGGACATGGTCGCCGCCGTGGCCAGCGACGACCCGCAGATCGCCGCGAACCCTGCGCAGGCCACGATGGTCGCCATCGCCAACCCGCCGCGCAGGTGGCCGAGAAAGGCGTTCGACACCTGATAGAGTTCGCGGCTCAGGCCGCCCTTGTTCACGAACAGGCCCATCAGGATGAAGAGCGGCACGACCGACAACCCGTAATCCTGCGCCGTGTCGATGATCAGCCGCCCGACCATCGAGATCGACGCCCGGAAGTTGCGCAGCTCCATGTAGCCGACGAACCCGACGATTCCCATGGCGATGGCAATCGGCATCCGCAGCAGCACGAGGATCAGCACGGCGGCGAGGCCGATCAGGGATTCGGTCATTCGGTCGGTACTCTCGAAGGGGCGATGATCCGGGTGATGCCCCGCGCCAGGAACACGATGGCGGTGACCAGCGTGAAGAAGGCGATGAACCAGCCGGGCAGGTATTGCGGAAAGCCCAGGTACTCGGTCACGTCACCGTAGGATCGCGCCCGCTCGGCCAGGTCCCAGATGCGCTTGGCGGGCCAGAGCAGCGCCAGCCCGCAGATCAGGTCGATGGCGATATCGCGCAGCCGCGCCAGCCCGCGCGAGAAGATCGGGTCCAGCAGGTCGACGGCGATGTGGTTGCCCTTCCAGCTCACCATCGGCAGCGAGGCGAAGACGACGATCGCCATGAAGAGCCGCGTCAGTTCGGTCGCGGATTCGATGGGATTGTTCGCAGCCGAGCGCAGGATCACGTCGAAGAACGTCATGACCATCAGCGCGAACAGGCAGAACGCCGCGATCCAGGTGGGCAGCACGGCGACGAGGTGAAACACGGTCGGCTGACGCAGGGACGCTTCGCGCGCATCCACGGCGTTTTCCGTCTGCCCCTCGATATCGTCGGACATGTCCACCCCCTTGTCATGGCAGGAGGCCCGCGACGGCGAGCCTCCTGCATCTGTCGTACATTGCGAGGCGGGCCTTATTCGGCGGCCATCTGCTCGGCGATGAACGCCTGTGCCGCCGCGGCGTCGATGCCCTTGCCGGTCACTTCGGCGAGGACGTTCTCGTTGATGGCGGCGGACATGGCCTCCCACTTCTGCGCATCTTCGGCGCTGGCTTCGCGCAGGCTGTTATCGTCGGTATCGTTCAGGGCCGCGAGGCCGATCTCGTCGATTTCGTCCCATACCTGCCCGGCAATGCGCGAGGATTTTTCGCCGAACAGTGCGCCGAGGGCGGCTTGGTCTGCGTCGCTCAGCCCGTCAAAGGCATCGGAATTCATGATCAGCGCGAACGATCCGCGATAGAAACCGCCCGGCACGGTAAAGCTGTTCTTGGCAACCTCGTTCAGCTTGAACCCCGCCTTGCCCTCCATCGGCATCATCACGCCGTCGGCGGCACCGGAGGCGAGCGTTTCATAGACCTTGGGCGCAGGCACCCGAATGCCCGTCGCGCCGAGCGCCTCGCCCACGGCCCCCGAAACACCGCCGCCAAGGCGCAGCTTCATGCCCGAAATCTCGTCCAGCGACGTCACGTCCGCATTGGTGTGCAGGATGCCGGGACCGTGGGTCATCAGGGCGACCAGCTTGATGCCCTTGTGCTCGTCGGCCTCCGCGAGGAATTTCTCGTGCGCGCGCCAGTAGGCGACCGACGCCGCCTCTGCATTGCCCTCGTATCCCGGCAGTTCGATCAGCTTGGTCGCCACGAAGCGGCCCGGCGAATACCCGTGGAAGATCCAGGTCATGTCCGCGGCGCCGTCGAGGATCATGTCCATCTGCGCGGGCGGACTGGCCAACCCGTATTTTACTTCGGCGGTCACGCGCCCGTCAGTCGCGGCCTCGATCTCCTCGATCATCCGGGGCCACAGGATCGCGTTGATCCCGTGGGTGGGCGGTGCCCAGCTCGAAATGACCAGCGTGGTATCCGCCGCGAAGGCCGAGACGGAGGACAGAGCGAGCGCGGAGGACGCGACGAGCGCCTTGAACAGTGTCTTCATGGTTTTCTCCCTGAGCATGTTTTTCGACGGGCATTCGAGGCCCGTTCCTGTTGCTGCTTCAGCATGGCCCTCCGGGGGGCGGGTTTGCAACATTCATGTGCCGTCGCGCGTATCCCGCCGGGCCATTTCGCGCACCGCATCGACCCGCACCTTGCCCATGGCGTTGCGGGGCAGGGCGTCCACGAAGACCACCCGGCGCGGATGCTTGTAGCGGGCCAGCGTTCCGTGCAGCAGGGCCAGCAACTCCTCGGCCCCGACCGCGCCGGACCGCACGGCGACGACGACGGGCGTCTCGCCCCATCTGGCATCGGGCACGCCGACGACCGACAGGTCGGCGATACCCGGATGCCGCCGCAGGATACGCTCGATCTCGGCGGGGTAGATGTTCTCGCCGCCCGAGATGACGATGTGCTTGATCCGGTCCGCGAAGAAATACTGGCCGTTCGCATCGCGGGTCGCCACGTCGCCGGTACGGAACCAGCCGTTCGCGAGGGCGCGCGCGGTCTCCTCGGGGTCGTTCCAGTAGCGCAGCAGGGTATTGTCCCCGCGCACCCAGATCTCGCCGGGTCGGCCGGTTTCGGCATCGGCTCCCTCCGCCGTGACGAGCCGGATATCGCACAGGCCCGCCCGCCCGATCGACCCGACCGTCCGCATCGCGTCGACATGGGTCTGGTAGATGGCGAAGGGCGCGGTTTCCGTCGCCCCATAGATTTGCAGGAGCGGAACGCCCCGCTCATGAACCCGGCGGATTATCTCTACCGGGACATCGGTCGAGCCGATGGATAGGCACCGCAGCCGCGACAGGTCCGCGGTTTCCCATTCGGGCGTTGCCA
>ENA-ORXT01001868-ORXT01001868.1-marine-metagenome-genome-assembly--contig:-NODE-1868-length-26809-cov-5.866265_pt1 | contig 26809 bp, 21 predicted proteins | sample MGYA00237868_ERZ511482 | MGnify/ENA metagenome assembly ERZ511482
CATGGTCGTGCACGGCACCGGCGAAGGTCACGAGCAGCTGACGCGTTCGGCGATCGGGCGAGACGTGTCCGTGCGCTTCGACGACAACCTGCACGACATCTCGTTGCAGGGGCCGCTCGCGGTCGACTTCCTCGAGAAGCACGTCGAGGGCATCCGCCACCTGAACTACTTCGCGCACATGCCGACCCGGTTGTTCGGCCACCCGGTGACGATCTCGCGCACCGGCTACACCGGCGAGCGCGGCTACGAGATCTTCTGCCGCGCCCAGGACGCGCCAGACATCTGGGATACCCTCGAGAAGGAGGGAAAGCCGATGGGCATCATCCCGACGCGCTTCACGACCCTCGACTGGCTGCGCGCCGAGAGCTACCTGCTGTTCTACCCCTACGACAACTCCGAGATGTACCCGTTCGAGAACGACGTCACCGGCGACACGCTGTGGGAGCTCGGCCTGGACTTCACCGTCACCGAGGGCAAGACCGGTTTTCGCGGTGCCGAGGAGCACTACCGGTTGAAGGGCCGCGAGCGCTTCAAGATCTACGGCCTGAAGCTCGAGGGCACGGAGCCTGCCGAGGAAGGGGCCGACGTGCTGCGCGACGGCGAGAAGGTCGGTGTGGCCACCATCGGCATGTACTCGCCGCTGAACGAGCACAACGTGGCGATCGCGCGCCTGCCGGTCGACTGCGCCACACCCGGCGTGAAGCTCCAGGTGAGGAACTCGACCGGCACGATCGCCTGCGAGTCGGCCGAGATGCCGTTCCACGACGTCGACAAGGAGCGGCGGACCGCCAAGGGCTGACAAGGGCTGACAAGGGCTGAATCCCTGCACCCGTGCCGATCCCGCCATGCCGATCCCGAAGAGCCACCGATGAGCCACTCACGCATGGAGCCGTCCATCCGCAGCCGTCCGGTGTACGGCACGCTGAGCCGCACCACCGCGGCTGCACACCTGTGCATCGCCGATGGTGCGGGCGGCGGTGCCCTGCTCGACCTGTTCGGCTCGGCGCCGGAGGGGTTCGCGCAGCACGTGGAAATCAATTACGTGCCGGGGGACGAGAACATGAGCGACGCCCTGAAAGCGCTCGGGGCGGCGCGCTTTCACACCAGCCCTTCGGTGCACGCGCTGATGCCCCGCATCGCCCGTCAGTTCGAGCGCATGCGCATGGGCACCCAGGTGTACCTGGCCGGCAGCGAGACCCTGATCGGGCTGGCGATGAAGACCGGCATGGAGGCCGGCCTGGACTTCGAGGCGATGCAGACCGAGCACCGCGGCACGCTGGCCAGGCGCGTGCAGTGCGTGCACTGCAAGGGCATCACCGAGAACGTCACCACCCAGCCCGCCACCTGCTCGCACTGCGGGTTGCTGCTGCTGGTGCGTGACCACTACTCACGGCGCCATGCCGCGTTCCAGGGCGTGAACATCAACGCCGAGGATCCGAGCGAGGTAGCGCCCAAGGAGGAGGTCTTCCCATGAGCAGCCTGCACGGTGCCATCGACGTCGTCGTCAGCGACGTCGTCACGGTCAACGAGCTGATCAAGCGCTTCCACTTCAAGCGCGCCGACGGCAAGCCCCTGCCGGCCTTCTCCGGCGGTTCGCACATCGTGATCGAGATGCAGGACGGCGACACGCTCAGGCGCACGCCCTACTCCCTGTCCAGCTCGCCGTTCGACACCGACGACTACCAGGTCAGCATCCGTCGCGACGATGCGGGGCGCGGCGGTTCGCTGTACATGCACGAGAGTGTGGAGCCCGGCATGGCGATGAGCATCTCGCACCCGGCCAACCTGTTCTCGCTCGACAAGCGCGCGCCCAAGCACCTGATGCTGGCCGGCGGCATCGGCATCACGCCGTTCATGTCGCAGACCGCGCAGCTGGCGCGCACCGGCGGCAAGGTCGAGCTGCACTACGGGGTGCGCAACCGGGAGCTGGGCGCCTACGTCGACGAGCTGTCGGTCCGGCTCGGTCCCGACCTGCACGTCTACCTCGACGAGAACGCCGAGCGCATGGACCTGGACCGCATCCTGGGCAACCAGCCGACCGGCACGCACCTGTACGTCTGCGGGCCCGAACCGATGATCGAGGCCGCCCTGGACAGCGCCCGCCGGCTCGCCTGGCCGCAGGCGCACATCCATCACGAGCTGTTCGCCAGGACCGCACCGGGCGAGCCGTTCACGATCGAACTGCAGGACTCGGGACTGAGCGTGGAGGTGGGCGAGACCCAGTCCATGCTCGAAGCCATCGAGAACGCCGGCATCGATGCGCCCTACCTGTGCCGCGGTGGCGTGTGCGGTCAGTGCGAGACGCGCGTCCTCTCGCACGACGGCGAGCTGCTGCACACCGATCACTGGCTGAGCGATGCGGAACGCGCGGCCGGCGAGAAGATCATGCCCTGCGTGTCGCGCTGTCGCGGCACGCTGGTGCTGGAACGCTGAGCCCGGCGCGAGCCCGGGCGCCGCGTTCCGGCGCGCCCACGCACCTTCACCGACGTATCCCCGCGCTGCCCGCTCAGCGCCCGACGACACCTTCGACCATGGCCACACCCGCTGCCCGGCTGCCGTTCCGCGAAGAGACCTTCCGCGACGACTTCACCTTCTCCAATTCGCCAGAGGCGGTGCGGCGCGCACCGTTCCCGTTCGACCGGGACAGCTACATGTACGCGGTGAACATGGAGCAGCATCGCGACGGCGAGGCGGGCACCGCCTTCGAGGCACCGATCGACGTCGACGAGCACTACGTGTCCGAGATGCGCGACCGGGCGCTGGTGCTGGACGAGGATCCGCTGCGCTGCCAATCGCTGCCGCACATGGCGCTGGCCGGCTGGGACACGCTCGAACTGCTCATGCAGGCCAAGGCGGACAGCTACCCCGAATGGTTCACCCTGCATCGCGACGGGGACCGCTGGCACTGGATCAACCGGCCGCTGGGCATCGAGCAGCGCTTCACGTTCGGTGACGAGACCACGCTGCCCCACGGGCCGCTGGAGTACATCACCCGCCAGGCGCAGGGGGATTTCTGCGTGCTGGACGAGCGCCAGGGCAACCTGTGGATGGATGCCGGCACCGTCACCACGCAGGCCGACTGGTCACTCGATTTCGACATCGGCATGAACTTCTTCGAGTGGCACGCCCCGGTGCCGCTGGCGCACGAACTCGGCATCTTCGAGCGAGCGCTCAAGTACATGCTGTCGGTGCAGATCGGCAGTCCGGCCCGCCGGCTCAACTGGACGATGACGGTGAACCCCAGGCTGGACACCAGTCCCGAGAACTACCACGTCTGGGGACCGGAGAACACCCAGGTCACCGCCGAGAACGTCGCCGACAAGCTGTACCTGCGCATCGAGCTGCAGAGCTTCTGGCGCCTGCCGCGCAGCAACGCCCTGCTGTTCCCGATCCGCTGCTACCTGCTGTCGATGCGCGACCTGTCGACGGTGCCCAAGTGGGCGACGCGCATGCACCGGGTGCTGAAGACGCTGCCACCGGAGCTGTCGACCTACAAGGGGCTGGACAACTACCGCCAGACCGCGATCGACTACCTGGGCCGGTTCGACGACGGCTCGCCGACCACGCCGGGGGCCCGGCCGGACTGATCGCCGGCGATCCTCACCTGTCAGCGCCCGTCGACCCGGACACGGGCATCGTGAACAACGGAGCAGCACGACGTATGCGAGAACGCGTAGCCATCATCGGTGCCGGGCCCAGCGGCCTGGCGCAGCTGCGAGCCTTCCAGTCGGCCCGCGAGAAAGGTGCCGAGATCCCCGAGGTCGTCTGCTTCGAGAAGCAGGACAACTGGGGCGGGCTGTGGAACTACAGCTGGCGCACCGGTCTGGACGAGTACGGCGAGCCGGTGCACGGCAGCATGTACCGCTACCTGTGGTCCAACGGGCCCAAGGAAGGGCTGGAGTTCGCCGACTACTCCTTCGAGGAACACTTCGGCCGCCCGATCGCCTCCTACCCGCCGCGCGCGGTGCTGTTCGACTACATCGAGGGGCGGGTGAAGAAGGCCGGCATCCGTGACCGGATCCGCTTCAGCACCGTGGTGCGCAACGTCGGCTACGACGCCGATGCGAAACAGTTCGACGTCACGGTCAAGGACCTGCCCGCCGACCGGGAGAGCACCGAGCGCTTCGATCACGTGATCGTCGCCAGCGGGCACTTCTCCACCCCGAACGTGCCCGAGTTCGACGGCTTCGACTCCTTCCCCGGACGCATCCTGCACGCGCACGATTTTCGCGATGCCGCCGAGTTCGAGGGCAAGGACCTGCTGATCGTGGGCACCTCCTACTCGGCCGAGGACATCGGCTCGCAGTGCTGGAAGTACGGCTGCAAGTCGGTCACCGTCTCGCACCGCACCGCCGCCATGGGCTACGCATGGCCGGACAACTGGGAGGAGCTGCCGCTGCTGACGAAGGTCGAGGGGCGCACCGCGACGTTCAGGAACGGCGAGACGCGCGAGATCGACGCGATCATCCTGTGCACCGGATACATCCACCACTTCCCGTTCATGGACGAGGAACTGTGCCTGAAGACCAACAACCGGCTCTACCCGGTCAGCCTCTACGATGGCGTGGTCTGGGAGCACAACCCGAAGCTGTTCTACCTGGGCATGCAGGACCAGTGGTACACCTTCAACATGTTCGATGCGCAAGCCTGGTACGCACGCGACGTGATCCTGGGCCGCATCGAGGTGCCGGACCGGGCGACGATGCATGCCGACATCGAGGCCTGGCGCGCCAGGGAGGACGCGATCGAGGACGACTACGCCGCCATCGAGTTCCAGGGCGATTACACGATGCGCCTGATGGCGCTGACCGACTACCCCGAGTTCGACATCGGCGGCGCGAACGCCGCCTTCTTCGAGTGGAAGAAGCACAAGAAGGAGAACATCATGACGTTTCGCGACCACGGCCACGTATCGGCGCTGACCGGCACCCTGGCCCCCGAACACCACACCCCGTGGAAGGATGCGATGGACGACTCGATGGACGCCTATCTGCAGCAGGACAGCGTCTGAGCCGCCACGCTTGCCGAATCGCCCGGAACCGATCGAGGTGCTTCGCACACGCCTCACCGAGCGCCTCGGCATCACCCGCCCCATCGTGCAGGCACCGCTGGCGTTCGCCGCCGCCGGCAACGGGTCGGTCGGCTGCGGTTTCATCACCTGGGCCCTGACCGAGCGCCCGGCCTTCTCACGATCGGCAGCGGCTCAGGTGATGCGCTGCTTGCAAATCGCCTGCTTGACCGCGATCTTGCCGCCGCGCCGCGTGAACAGGTCCGCCCCCTGCGCCTCGATCCGCTGCCCGTCCGCGGAGGTTCCCGAGAAGGCCCGTTCCGTGACCGCCCGGTCGTCGTGAACGAGGTGACCGTGGTGATCCCGGTGCGCATCGCTCATCCCTGCCCAGACACCGGAGAACGCCTCGGCGATGGCGGCGGCACCCTCTATCCGGGTGCCGTGCACCTCGGGCCCGGCCACGGTGCAGGACACGCAGTCATCGGCGAAGTGCGCCATCGCCGCGTCGATGTCGTGACGGTCGAACGCGTCGAAGGGCGCGGCCAGGTCGTCGGCGGTCAAGGGTCTGCCCACGCTGGGTTCCTCCTGTGAGAAATGTGCGACTGGAACGAGGCCGGATGTCGGCACGATCGCGATTCCAGGGACAGAACGCTATCGGTCATCGCTCCACGGACGAAGAATCCGTGGATCCGGGGCGTTCCGGCAGGATTCGTTCGGCCTGTGCCGGCGCGTACGGATCCCCCGGCATTCGGCGGTCGATCGCCAGTCTCCAGGCTTGCACTCGATACGCCTGTCGCTGGCACAGGAACGGTGATGGCTCCGGTTCGCGCTCAGGCACGCGCTCAGGCACGCGCGCGCTTCAGCAACGTCCGATAGGTGCTGCGCAACGCGCCACGATCGACATAGCAGCCTCGCAGGTGCCGTTGTCCGCTATCGGCGACGAACGCTTCGCGGCCGTGCACGATCCGATGGTTGTCGAACACGATGCATTCGCCGCCCGAGAGCCGAAATCGTGCGACGAACCGGTCTTCGCGAAGCATGCGCAGGAACCGGCGCAGTGCCGGGTAGTAGTCGTCGAGCAGTGCCTGCGGCAGGTCGATCGTGTCCTGCAGGTGTTGCGAAACGGTCAGCCCCGAGACGTTGCCCGAACGGTCGAGCTCGATCACTCGCTGGTGGGCGCGGTAGTCGGCCCCGTCGTGGCGTCGGAAGAACGGGATCTCGTAGGTGGACAGGAGGTGAAAGTCCTCGGGCCGCTCCTCGCGCAACGTCTCGGCCACGGCAGTGCCATCGACGAACAGGCTACGCCCTCCCGCGACGGTGTTGGCGCGGCAGTGCAGGAACTGGACGCCGGGTGCCGCTTCCTCGTTGGGCAGGTCGGTGTGCAGCTCCAGCGCGCGTGCGGTGTAGGCGAGGTTGACGGGATCGATGGTCAGGCGTACATCGAAGCAGGATCCGTCCACCGTCGGCGTGACGGACCCGAGCGATTCCGCCAGCCGGGTCAGCGCACCGTCGCTGTCGTCCATGGACGACACCAGCGCGATGCCGTCCTCGATCAGGGCGCGGGCGAAGCGCATGCGCTCGACGTCCGAGGTGAGGATGCCGTGCAGCGAAAGCCGTGCAAACGCTGCGTGACCGTCCGCGAACCACGCTCGCCGCGGCAGTGCGGCGGCATCGAGAGCGCGGCCGGCGTCGGTGGCGAACGCTTCGAGCAAGGATAGCGGAAGCCTCGAACGGTGGTCCTCGTCGTACCACTCGACCACCAACGCTTCGCCGTCGATCCAGACCGTGCTCGGGCGAGGACCCGATGCCAGGGCCGCGATGTCGAACACGCGTTCTCGCGTCACCGGATCGATGGTGGCGGGACAGGCATCGCGCAACCAGTGAAAGTTGAAGTAGGCCGGTCCCGAGGCCAGCGGTACATGGAGCCCACGCTCTCCGAGCGGCAGGGAACGCTCATCCTGCGCCACGGACCGTGTCGCGAGAGCGCGGATCGGTGCCGGATCGTCCCGCGCCGGCGAGAGGCCATCGGTCGGGGTCGCATCAGTCGGCATGATCGCACCCTTCCCTGTCCAGGATCGTCGCCAGATCGTCGAAGTGCCTGTCGGCCTGGTCCGGATAGTCGTCCATCTCGCGCGCCACTCGCTCCGCGGTCACGCCGTCGAGGTAGCGCAGCGGCCGGCCGGTCTGCAGTGCGCGCACGTAGGTCTCGGCCGCTCGCTCGAAGTAGTACAGGCGATTGAACGTGTCGGCCACCGTGTCGCCGAGCACCAGCACGCCGTGGTTGCCCATGAGCATCACCCGCTTGCCGGGGTCTCCCAGCAGACGCGCGCAGCGCTCTCCCTCCTCGCCGGTGGCGAGACCGCCGAAGTGCTCGTCGATGACGACCCGTCCGAAGAAGGTCGCCGTGTTCTGGTCGATCGGTGGCAACGTCGAGTCCGCAAGGCTGGCGAGCACGGTGGAGAAGACCGGGTGCGCGTGCATCACGCAGCGCGCATGGGGGCAGCGCCGGTGGATCGCACCGTGCAGGCCCCACGCGGAGAGATCGGGCGCGTCCGGGCCCTCGAGCGTGTTCGGATCGTCGGCATCCAGGAGCAGGAGATCGGAGGCGCGGATCAACGAGAAGTGCCGCTGGTTCGGATTCATCAGGAAGCGTCGGCCACACTCGCTCACGGCCAGCGAGAAGTGATTGGCCACCGCTTCGTGCAGGTTCAGGCGTACCGCCCAGCGCAACGCCACGGCGAGATCCCTGCGCATCCGGGCAAGGGGGTCGGGAACGGGGAGCAGGGCGTGCATGCGCGGACGTGCGGTTCGGGCGTTCGGTGACCGTAGGTCCGAGCCACGGCTGGCGCAAGCGATGAATGTTCGGCACAGTCATCAGCTTGTCTAATGCCCCCGGAGCGCCGTCGATGTCGCTGAACGCACTGCCGCCGCTGAACTGGCTGCGCGCCTTCGAGGCCGCCGCGCGCCACGGCTCGTTCACCGCCGCCGCGAAGGAGCTGCACCTGACCCAGTCGGCCGTGTCGCAGCACGTGGCGAACCTGGAGCGCTTTCTCGGCAAGTCGCTGTTCGACCGTACGCCCCGTGCGCTGCGCCTGACCGAGGAGGCGACGAACTACCTGCCCGCCGTGCAGGAGGCATTTCGCGTGCTGCAGACCGGTACCGAGGCGTTTCCGGGCCTGTCCTCGGGGCGGGCGGTCACGCTGCAATGCAACATGGGGTTCGCGGTGTTCCGGCTGGTACCGCGGCTCGACGCGTTGCTCGCCGAACACCCCTGGCTGGAACTGAACCTGGTTACCCCGGTCTGGGATCCGGAGCAGACCGCGCCCCTGGCGGACGTCGAGATCCGCTTCGGACGGGTCGACGGCCTGGCCGGGGCGCCGCGAGCGAGGCGGCTGACCCGCGAGACCTGCTTTCCGGTCTGCAAGCCCGCACTCGCGGACGGCGCGGACTGGCGCCGGATGCCGCTGCTCGATTGCGCCGGCACCCTCGCCACGTGGCAGAAGTGGTTGTCCGTGCAGGGGGAGAGCCTGCCGCCCGAGCGTCCGGTCACCCTGTGCTCCACGTTCGCCGTGTCCATCGGTGCGGCGATCGCTGGCGCCGGACTCGCGATGGCGCACGACGGTCTCGTCGCGGATGCGCTGGACGACGGCCGCCTGGTGCGTCCGTTCGACGGCGCGGTCGACATGATCGAGTGCTACTGCCTGCTCGAACCGCCCGCGCACCTGCGCACACCGGCGTCGAGAGCGCTGACGCAATGGTTGATCGCCGAGTTCGCAGAAGGCGACTGATGCTCCGCGGGCCGGTGGCGCCCTCGATCCGGCGGTTGGACGTCCTGGCTACAGGAGAGAATGCTTCGCGCCCGCGTTGTCGGTGACGGGTGACAGGGCGGCGGTGCGTACCGATGTTCCCGCACGCCGCATCGACGGCCGATCGGACACGTGCCACCGATCCGGATCCCGGTCCTGTCCGGCCACCGCGTCCCGGCGCACGGGCCAGAACGTGCAGCCCTCGGACGTCGTCGGACGGGTCGGCGTCACCCGGAACGGTACCGTGCGATCGCCGAGGAGGTGGCTCCACATCGCCGGGTAGCCGAACATCGGCGGCGAGCCTGCCTTGCCGAACCTCGCCGATGGCCTCCGGTACCTCGAAGTGGGTGCGACACGGTTCGGGATGCCTTGCCGGGAAGACCGGCCCGGCGACATTTCGAGCGAGTCGTTGCCGAGGCTCGAGTGCGCCGGATGGGTGCGATCGCGAACGGCAGCGCGCCGATGATCATCGCGTTCTGCAGCGTGGCGAACGGGTCGGCGTCCGCACCCGATGCGCCGGCCAGGATCAGCGTGCCGATCACCGCGGTGAGGATCAGGCCCCAGATGATGCGGTGCTTGACGCCGGTCTCCTGCTCGCCACCGGACATGATGGTGTTCATGACCAGGATGCCCGAGTCGGCCGAGGTCACCAGGAAGGTCATGATCAGCACCACGCACATGATGGTGATGCCCGACAGCAGCGGCCCGTCGATCATCTGGCCGAGCGTGACGAACAGCTTGGCGGTGTCGGTCGCACCGATGATGGCACCCTCGGCCACGCCCGGCAGCTCCAGGTCGATCGCGGTGCCACCGAGGATGGTCATCCACAGGAAGCACACCAGCGCCGGGGCGATCACGCAGCCGAACACGAACTCGCGCACCGTGCGCCCCTTCGAGATGCGCGCCAGGAACAGGCCGACAAACGGCGAGAACGCGATCCACCATGCCCGGTAGAACGTGGTCCAGCCCGACTGCCAGGCGAACTGGCGGCCCGGCAGCGTGGCGCTGTAGAGCTCGGCGGACAGCGCCTCGCTGTCGTCGAGGGCGGCGAGGGAGGCCGGCAACGCATCGCGGAAGCCATCGAGCGAGCCCCAGGGGCTGGTGGCACCGGCGTAGAGTGCGGCGACATCGTCGGCAGCGTGCCGTTGACGAAGGCCTGCACGCTGGCCGCGTTGCCGGGCCAGACCAGCGCCCACAGCACGAGCGCCGCCATGACGGCCTTGCTGATGAGCGCGATGGCAGGCTGTAGCCTTCGTGGAAGCCTGCAGGCTGCTTGTTGATGTCCAGATCGGTGAACGGGGGACGTATGGTGATGGGTTGCAGTACCTGGATGAACGGTTGCCGGTGGATGTGGAGGAGACGGGCCGGACGAACCTGGCGATGGTCAGCCCGCCAGTGCGCGGACCCGTTCCAGCGTGGCGGTGGCGACGGCCACCCCGTCGGTGAGGGCGTGCGCGCGGTGACGGGCTCGGCCATCGCCGGGCACCCGGGCGCCGCCCTGTTCGCGGATGGCGGCCACCAGCGCGCACAGCCGCTCGGCGAACGCGCCGCCGGAGGTGGCTGCGGGATCGATCGCGATGAAGCACTGACCGGTGCGCGGCGGGCCGCCCGCGGTGCCGGAGAACGGGCTGGCATCGATGCCGAGCGTGGCACCGGTCATGGCCGCCGCCATCAGCTCGACCAGCAGTCCGATGCCCACGCCCTTGTAGCCGCCGGACGGCGCCATCGAACCCTTCAGCGCCTCGTCCGGGTCGGTGGTCGGCTCGCCACGCGCGTCCAGCGCCCAGCCGAGCGGAATCGCCTCGCCCTCGCGCGAGCGCTTCATGATCTCGCTCTTGGCGATGGCGCTGGCACTCTGATCGATCAGCACGGCGGGCTCCCCGCCGTCGCCGGGGGCGGCCACCGAGAACGGATTGGTGCCGACCACCGGCCGCTCGCCCCCGCTCGGTGCGATGGAGGCCGGCGCGTTGGTGAACCCCAGGCCCAGCAGGCCGGCACGTGCCAGCCGTGCGGTGTGGTACCCCAGCACGCCGCAGTTGTAGGAGTTGCGGATCGCGAGCACCGCGATGCCCTGCTCGCGCGCCAGCGGTACCAGCGCCTCGAAGCCGGTGTCGATGGCGGGGTGCGCGAAGCCCGACGCGGCGTCCACGGTGATCACCGCGGGGCGCGGTCGTGCCGGGATCGGCACCGCCCGCCCGTCCACCTTGCCGCAGCGCACGTGTTCGGCGTACACCGGCACGTAGGCCAGGCCGTGGCTGGCCACGCCGTCCGCTTCGGTGGCGGCCGTGGCGAGCGCCAGCGGCAGCGCGTTCGCCTCGGTGGTCCCGGCGGCGACCAGCGCGCGCAGCGCCAGGTCGCGGATGGCGTCGAGGCTCAGCGTCTCGGTATCGATCATGTCGGTGCGAAGGCTCGGGGTGAAGGCTCGGGGTGAAGGCGGCAGCGGGCACGCGGAACGGCGGGTGCCCACCGGAGGGGTACGGGACGGGCAGCCCGGGCGGCATGGTCCGACGGTATCAGCCTCCGCCCGCACCGCGACGGCGCGACTCCTCGGTCGCCGGTGCGAGCGTGCGCGCCGCCAGCGCCGTGAGCCGATCCCAGACACCGTCGTCGATCTCGCCCCGAAAACCCGGCGAGGCGGCGGGTTCGGGCAGGGGTGCAACCGTACTGCAGGTCAGGCGCGGGGTGCCCGCATCCTCGAGCCGCTCGCGCGCCCCGTCGATGTGCAGCCGCCCCGCGCCCGATGTCAGACGAAGCCCGCCCCAGGCCACGAGCACGGTCGCACCGAGCCGCTCGGCCGCATCGTTCGCGAACGCCAGCACCAGCAGGGGGCAGGCCGGGTCGCGCAGCGTGATCGGGCCGTCCGAGATCAGCCGCATGGCCCGGTCGGACAGCGCGGCACCGGCCGCGAGCGGGCACAACGGACCGCCGTCGGGTGCGTGCCAGACGTTCGTCGTGACATCCGGCGAGAGCGCGGCGTGCGGGCGCCCGTCCAGGGTCTCCAGCCGCGTGGCCAGCATCGCGGGGCCCGGCAGACCGAACGAGGCGCTCCAGCGGGCGCCGCGCGCGGCATCCTCGGCCAGACCCCAGTCCAGCCCGCCGCCCCGTGCCGCGCGCTTGCACAGCAGCCCGATCTCGTTGAGCGAACGGCTCACGCCGGCGAGCCGGCATCCGGCGCGGGCAGGTCCGGGTACGGCCAGGTATCGGCATCCCCGCTCGCCAGCTCCTCCGGATACGGCGCGTTGGCGTACATGCAGATGCGCACCCAGCGGTCCGAACGCGGATCGAAGTGGATCGCGCCGAAGAACGACAGCTTGGCGCGCAGCATGTCGGCCGGGGACACCGTCGCACCGATGGTGTTGTCGCGGATCTCGGCGTACGAGGCGCACGCCACCGTCTGCAGCCGCCGCACCGTGTGCCGGTGCTCGGGGTGGCGGAGCAGCAGCTCGGCGACCGGGGCACCCGGGCTCCACGAGGCCAGTGCGCGCTGCAGCGCGATGGCATCGCGCCCCGGGGCCAGCGGCTGCTCGTAGGGCTCGATCGGCTCCTCGAAGCGCTCGCCCAGACGCGGCTCCAGCTTCTCGGCCGAGAAGTACCAGGCGCGCGCGCGCGCCGGCCGCCCCTCCCAGTCGATGCTCCGCGCCCAGCCGTACACCTCGTCGATGATGTCGGCCACCGCCGACAGCGGCATGGCACCGTCGATCGCCGGCAGATCCTGATCGCAGGCTAGGGTATCGACGAGATCGTCGACCAGCTCGCCGTAGGGCTCCAGCATCAACGACACCAGGCACTCCTGGCCCTCCATGTCCAGGTTCGCCTCGGCCCACCGGTAGAGCCGGTCCCAGGGACGATCGCCCCCGAGGCAGTCGTGCTCCGCGCCATCGATCCGGACCAGGATCGAGTCGAGGTCCTCGCGCAACCGGGCGACCCGGGGGCCCTGCAGCGGGTGCTCGGTCCGCCAGCGGGCCGCCGACACCACCGAGCGCGTCAGCAACGCGTGGAACGTGGCCCGTTCCGCATCGCCGACCCGTGCCACACCGCGCACCCGTGACAACGCCGTCTCGCGCGCACCGATCCAGTGATCGAACAGCACCGGATGGTTCAGGATGAACGGCGCCATGCCGAGCCCGGTGGAGTTGCCGATGCCGATGGAGCGCGCGATGTCGGGGTCGAGCGGCACGCTGGCCGCTCCGCCCGCCGCGTCGGCGGCGTGCTGCACCAGGTCGCGCACCCAGGCACGCACCAGGTACACGGTCAGCATCTCGATCTGGAACGGTCCCGACAGCTCGGCGCGATCGGCGATGGACTCGCGATCGGCGGCGCCGAACTTGCCCGAGCCGTACACCGCCGTGGTGCGCATCAGGTAGCCCACCGCCTCGATCCGGTCCGTGTCGGGCTGACGACCGGCGGCGAGCGACTCCACCACGTGCGCCCACAGCCGCACCGAGCGGTTGGCGCGGCCGAGCGACAGTTCGGTCGCGTCGAGACGTCCGGCCTCCTGCACCGGCACGTTGCGGGCCAGGCGCTCGATGTCCTGCGCCGTCGGCACCCCGTCGAACAGCGTGAAGGTGGAGTCCCAGGCCTCGGCGATGACCCGGTCCGAGCGCAGCTCGGCGGGCAGGTCGTGGGCGAACGCGACCAGCGAGTAGGTGCGCTCGGGCGTGATCACCGAGTACACCGCGTGGCCCACCCCCGCCGCGTCCAGTTCGAACACCGGGCGCGTGAAGCGCCACCGTTCGCGTCGCATGCGCCGGGTCAGCACGCGCATGAACGACAGCCGGGTCTGGTGGAACGCGCCCAGGCGCTCCAGGCGCATCACGCTCGCGGGTTCGCGCAGCGGCACGGCGGTATCGACGCTGCGCGCACCGGCCTGCACGCCGTGCGCGGTCACCGCGCCGGTATCGACCGCACTCACGACTTCTCTCCACTCGTTCGAGGCGTGAAGTTCTCCGCGTAGAAGCGGTACCAGTTGCCGCCCATGATACCGGCGACCTCGCCCTCATCCATGCCGGTGGCGCGCAGCCCGTCCTCGATGTGCCCGAAGTCCGTGTTGTCGGCGAACCAGGCGGGCATGGGCGGAAAGCCCGGCGCATCCTTCGAGCCTTCGCCGTGGTCGATCGCCTTGGTCCAGCGCCCGGTGCGCATCCACTCCACGACCGAGTCGGGCTGATCCTGGCACAGGTCCGACCCCAGACCCAGGCGCTCGGTGCCGTAGCGCTCGGCAGCACGCGCCACCATGCCGCAGAAGCTCTCGAGCGTGCACGCCGAGCCCCCCTTCAGGTGGTGCGGGTAGAGCGAGAAGCCGAGCATGCCACCGCTGCCCGTCACCGCCTCGATCACGCGTTCGCGCTTGTTGCGCCGTGCCGGCGCCCAGTCGTGAGGGTTGGCGTGGGTGATGGTGATCGGCCGGGTCGAGAGCTCGGCGGCCTCGATGGTGGAGCGATCGGCCGAATGGCTCATGTCCACCACCATGCCGACGCGGTTCATCTCGGCGATCACCTCGCGCCCCATGCGCGTGATGCCCGGATCCTCGGCCTCGTAGCAACCGGTGGCGAGCAGGGACTGGTTGTTGTAGCTCAGCTGCATGAAGCGCACGCCCAGCGCGTGCAGGATCTCCACCAGCCCGATGTCGTCCTCGATCGGGCTGGGGTTCTGCGCGCCGAAGAAGATCGCGGTGCGCCCGCTGGCCACGGCCGCATCCACGTCGGCTGCGAACCTGCCCGGGAAGATCAGCTCCGGACACCGTTCGAACCAGCGGTTCCAGCGCTCGATGACGGCGACCGTCTCGCGAAAGTTCTCGTGATAGGCGATGGTGGCGTGCACGGCGTGCACCCCGCCCTCGTTCATCTGGCGGAAGATCGCCTCCGACCAGTTCGCGTACTGCAGGTTGTCTATCCGCATGCGCGCCACCTTGTTCGATTGCCGGTGTGTGTACGTGAGCATGCCGTTCCGCCAGTCCGGCGGGCCGGCGGAAAGGTAGGCGGTCTTGACGGTGGTGTAGAACTCGACCGCATGGCTGCCCTGCTCGCGCGGTCCGTGGGAGCTGTCACCGCGCCCGCCGAACGGCACGTGGTAGTCGGTACCGGCGGTGGCGAGGTTGACCATGACGCAACCGGTGCGGGCATGGCGACGAAAGTGGGCCGCCCGGGCGAGGCTCTTCGTCACGATGCCCGACGTCAGTCCGAAGCGGGTGCCGTTGACGGTGGCGAGCGCCTCGTCGTAGCCGTCCACGCGGATCACCGCGGCCAGCGGCGCGAACATCTCCTCGGTGTTGATGCGCATGTCGTTGGTGGTGTCCAGGAACACCCCGGGCGACATGGCCGAAAGCCAGCGCCGGAGCGATCTTCCAGGCGGCCGTGGCGGTCGGGAAGTTCCACGGCGACACGATGGCCACGGTGCCGACCGGCTCGCGGCGCACGTCGATCTCCACCCCGGCGCGCACCGAATCGGCGGTGTCGCCGATCTGGCGCAACGTCTCGGCCGCGTAGTAGGTGAAGAACTGTCCGGCACGGTACACCTCGCCACGCCCCTCGGCGAGCGGCTTGCCCTCCTCGCGCGACAGCAGGCGCCCGAGCTCCTCGGCGCGCGCCATCAGCTCGTTGCCGATCGCCATCAGCACCGCCTGGCGGCGCTCGATGCCGGTGCCCGCCCACTCGGCCTGCGCGATGCGTGCCGCCGCCAGCGTCTCGTCGAGCTGCGCGGCCGAGGCCTGCGCGTAGGTGCCGATCAGGTCGCCCAGGTCGGACGGGTTGCGGTTCTCGATCGTGGTGTCGCCCGTCACCCATCGACCCGCTATCAGGTTCCGTTTCACTTCACCCATGGTGTTTCACCATCACTCGTCGAATGTCGTGTCGCGCGTGCACGGTTGCCGATACCGGCGGTGCCAAGGCAGTATGGACACGCGCCCGGCTTTCGGTCAAAACGGAAGTTCTGAAGTCCATTTCAGTTGAACGGGAACCGGCCCTGCCACCATGACGATCCGGATCGAGATGCTGCGCTGCTTCCTGGCGGTGGCCGACAGCGGCACGCTGGCGGGTGCGGCACAGCGGCTGAACCGGTCGGTCTCGGCCGTGTCGATGACGCTCGGCCAGCTGGAGGCGCATCTGGGCGCATCCCTGTTCGAGACCGACAGGAAACGGGTGCTGTCGTCGCTCGGGCGCTTCGTGGCCGACGAGGCCCGCGCCGGGGTGCGCCAGTTCGATCGCACCGTGGAGACGATCGAGCGCTACGCGCGCGACGGCGTCGGCGTCGTGCGGGTGGCGGCGGTCCCCTCGATGGCCGCCCTGCTGCTGCCGACGGCGTTCGACACCTTCCTGGCGGAGCGGGGCGAGGTGCAGGTGCGGCTGCGCGAGACCGATTCGGCGGGCGTGCTGCACGCCCTGGCGCGAGAGCGTGCCGACATCGGCATCGCGACCGTAGCGGAGAACGCCTGGACGGGCTTGCGTTCAACGCTGTTCCGGGACGAGTTCGGCCTGGTATGCCGTGCCGACCACCCGCTGGCGGCGGGTAGCGGTTCGCTGGACTGGCAGAGCCTCGAAGGCGAGCCCTTCATCGGCAACGACCTGTGCGAGGGCATCGGGTCGTCGCAGGCTCGCGAACTGTGCCGGCGTGCGCGGCTGGTGGTCGACAACACCGGCTCCCTGCTGGCGATGGTGCGAGCCGGCACCGGCGTGACGGTGCTGCCGCGTGCGGTGACCCGGCTGCAACCGGGCGACCTGGTCTTCCGTCGCATCGGCGACCCGTTGGCGGTGCGGCGCATCGACCTGCTGCGCCATCCGGGCGGTGCGGCGTCGCCGCTGGTCGAGGAACTCGCCCGGCACGTGCTGGAGGCGGCCGGAGCGCTCGGGCCATGAGCGCTTCCCGATCGCCTGCACGCGTCCCGTCGACGCGGGCACACGCCACGAGCGTCGGGCACCCCCTTCAGCGTCGACCCTCGCTCGCACCGTCCCGCTCCTGGCTCGGCGTGGTGCCGAAGCGGGCCCGGTAGGAGCGGGTGAAATGGGCCGCGTCGACGAACCCGGTCGCCGCGGCCACCTCGGCGATCGCCAGACCGCTCTGCTGCAGCAGACGTTGCGCCTGCTCCAGCCTCAGGCGGCGGTAGAACGCCATCGGCGTACCCTGCAGACGCTCGTCGAACAGGCGCGTCAGCTGGCGCACGCCGACGCCTGCGATCAGCGCCAGATCGGTCAGGCTCAACGGATCGGCAAGATGGGTCTCCATGGCCGACAGCGCCTCGATCAGCGGCGCCTGATGCACCCCGTAGCGTTCGACCACGCCGGCCCGCTGCGCCCCGCCGGCCGGCCGGATCTCGGTGTGCTGCAACCAGTCGCTGACCGCTCGCGCCAGCACCACGCCGTGATCGTGCAGCAGCATGGCGTGCATCAGGTCCAGCGGTGCGGTACCGCCGGCGCAACTGACACGTTCGCGGTCCATCACGTACAGCGATCGCTCCACGATCAGCTCCGGGTGACGTTCGATCAGCGCGGTCGCGTGCTCCCAGTGCAGCGTCATCCGATAGCCGCCCATGAGCCCGGCGGCGGCCAGCACCACCGGTCCGCCGGACACGCCGCCGAGCAGCACGCCACGCCGCGCCAGGTGCCGAAGCCATTGACGGATCCGCTCGTCGGCGAACGCGAACGGGTTCCCGGCAGCGATCACCAGCACCCGGTCGAAGTCGACCCGTTCGCCCACCTGGGTGTCCGCCGGCACCAGCACGCCGCCCGAGCTGGTGGCCATCGAACCCGATGCCGGCACGGCCCTGACCCGGTACAGCTCGCGGCCGGACAGCAGGTTGGCCACCCGCAACGGCTCGGTGACCGAGGCGTACGAGAGCAATGCGAAATCGTCGATCAGCAGCAGACCGACCCGGATCGCCGGTCCGGATGCCGTCTCGACGGCCGGGATGTCCATAATCGACAAGTATATCGCCAGAAATCATCGTGAAACCGGGCCGGTCAACCGCCATCATTCAGCAGGCCAGCTCACCAGTGCCCTCTCGATGCGTTATTCCGCCTGGCAAGTCCTCAAGCAGGGCCTCACCGGACACACCGGCTGGGAGGCCGCGTTCCCCGATCCCGAACCGAAACGCGCCTACGACGTGATCATCGTCGGCGGCGGCGGGCACGGCCTGGCCACCGCCTGGTACCTGGCCAGCGTGCACGGCATCACCGACGTGGCGGTGCTGGAGAAGGGCTGGCTGGGCGGCGGCAACATCGGCCGCAACACCACCATCATCCGCTCCAACTACCTGCTGCCGGACAACGAGCCGTTCTACGAGCTGTCCCTGTCGCTGTGGGAAGGCCTTGAGCAGGACATCAACTACAACGCCATGGTCAGCCAGCGCGGCATCCTGAACCTGGCCCACTCCGATGCGCAGATGGACGCCTACGCGCGCCGCGGCAACGCCATGCACCTGGCCGGTGCCGGCGGCGTGCTGCTGGACACCGAAGGCGTGCGGCGGCTGACGCCGTACCTGAACATCGACGATGCGCGCTTTCCGATCAAGGGCGGCCTGTGGCAGGAACGGGCCGGTACCGTGCGCCACGACGCGGTGGCCTGGGGCTTCGCGCGGGCCGCCAGCTCGCGCGGGGTGGACGTGATCCAGAACTGCGAGGTCACCGCCATCCGCCGCGAGGGCGGCCGCGTGGTCGGCGTCGACACCGATCGGGGCCGCATCGATGCGAACAAGGTCGCGGTGTGCGTGGCGGGCAACTCCAGCCGCGTGATGGCGATGGCCGACATGCGCCTGCCGATCGAGAGCCACGTGCTGCAGGCGTTCGTCAGCGAAGGGCTCAAGCCGGTGATCCCGGGCGTGGTGACCTACGGTGCCGGGCACTTCTACATCTCCCAGTCCGACAAGGGCGGCCTGGTCTACGGCGGCGACATCGACGGCTACAACTCCTACGCCCAGCGCGGCAACCTGCCCACGGTCGAGGACGTCGCCGAAGGCGGCATGTCGCTGATGCCGATGATCGGCCGGGCGAAGATGCTCAGGTCCTGGGGCGGCATCATGGACATGTCCATGGACGGCTCGCCGTTCATCGACCGCACCGATATTCCGGGCCTGTATTTCAATGGCGGCTGGTGCTACGGCGGGTTCAAGGCGACCCCGGGTTCCGGTTACTGCTACGCCCACCTGATCGCCACCGATACGCCGCACGAGACCGCCGGCGGCTACCGCCTCGACCGCTTCCGCACCGGCCACCCGATCGACGAGCGCGGTGCCGGCGCGCAACCCAACTTGCACTGACGCCCGAGGCATGCTGATCCCCCACCCCCTGCTCGGCCCGCGCGATGCGGCCGAGTTCGTCTACCTCGGCGACGCCTCCCTGCTGCAGCGCCCGGTGATCGAGGATGCCGCCACGCTGGGCGACGAGGCCACCCTCGATGCGTATCACGAGTACCTGCACCTGCGCACCAATCCGGCCGGACGGCACCGCGAGCTGTGGTTCCACGAGCAGGGCGATCGCAGCTGGCTGGTGGTCACGCGCGACACGCTGACGCACGAGATCCTCGGTGCGGAGCTTGCCAGCGACGTGGTACGCGCAGGGGACGACGCATCATGAGTACCGTCGAGCTTCCCGGTCTGCCGGAGCGCCTGGGAAGGCGGACGGGCGATGCCCGCGATCGCGCCGGATCCCCGGATCGGCCGGAGCGTCGGGACACGTTCCTCACCCGGTCGAACCAGCGTCTGGAGGGCGGCCTGATCGATCGGTCGCGCTCCCTGTCGTTCGCGTTCGACGGGCGCCGGTTCGAGGGGCACCCGGGCGACACCCTCGCCTCCGCATTGCTCGCCAACGGCCAGACGCTGGTCGGGCGCTCGTTCAAGTACCACCGCCCGCGCGGCATCGTGACCGCCGGGGTCGAGGAGCCCAACGCGCTGGTGCACATCGGTCGCGGCGCGCGCCTGGACCCGAACGTCAGGGCCACCGTGGCCGAGCTGCACGACGGGCTGGTGTCCACCAGCCAGAACCACCGCGGCTCGCTGCGCCGCGACCTGATGGCGGTCAACGACCTGGCAGCCCCCCTGCTGGCGGCCGGGTTCTACTACAAGACCTTCATGTGGCCCAAGGCGTTCTGGGAGAAGGTGTACGAGCCGGCGATACGCCATTCGGCAGGACTCGGTCGCCTGTCGGGGCGGCCGGATCCGGACGACTACGACAAGGGCCACCTGCACGCCGACCTGCTGGTGATCGGATCCGGACCCGCCGGGCTGGCCGCGGCCCTGGCGGCCGGGCGCACCGGTGCGCGCGTCATCCTGTGCGAGGAGGACTTCCTGACCGGCGGTCGCCTGAATGCGGAGACGCACCGGGTCGACGGGCTGGGCGGCAGCGCCTGGGCGGCCGATGCGACCGCCCGGCTGCAGGCTATGGACAACGTGCGCGTGATGACCCGCACCAGCGTGTTCGGCGCCTACGATCACGGCATGTACGGGGCGCTGGAGCGCATCACCGACCACCTGCCGAGCGGCTCGGCAAGCGGTGCGGCGCGCCAGATCCTCTGGCACATCCGGGCGAGGCGCACGGTGCTGGCCGCCGGTGCCACCGAGCGCCACATCGCGTTTCCCGACAACGATCGCCCCGGCATCATGATGGCGGGCGCGGTACGCGCCTACGTCAACCGCTTCGGGGTGGCACCGGGGCGGCGCGTGGCGGTGTTCACCAACAACGACGACGGCTGGCGCACCGCCACCGACCTGGTCGCCGCCGGCGTGGAGGTGAGCGCGGTCATCGATACCCGCGACGGCGAGCCGCCGGTGAACGTGTCGCGACTTGCCGGTGCGAGGGTGGTGCGCGCAGGTGCGGTGATGGCGACGCGTGGGCGTCTCGCCCTGCGCTCGATCCGGCTCGGCAACGGGGCCGAGATCCCGTGCGATTGCCTGGCGGTGTCCGGTGGCTGGAGCCCGAACGTGCACCTGTCCTGCCACCAGCGGGGGCGCCCGGCCTGGCGCGAGGGCATCGCGGCCTTCGTGCCGGGCGGCACCTTGCCGGCCGGGCTCGACGTGGCGGGCGCCGCCAACGGCGAGTTCGGCCTGTCGACCGCCCTGCAGGCCGGGCACCGGGCCGCGCTGCAGGCGCTCGGCGACCTGGTCGGCGCGGCCGGGATGGACGGCGTGACGCTCGACGAGGCGGGTCAGCCGCCCAGCGCCACGAACGAGCCGACCGCGATCGAGGCCTACTGGCAGGTACCGGGCAAGCCTGCCGGGCTGCGCAAGCGCTGGGGAAACGCCTGGGCGCGCGCCTGGGTCGATTTCCAGAACGACGTGACCACCAAGGACATCACGCTGTCGGTGCAGGAGGGCTTCGCCGCCCCCGAGCACGTCAAGCGCTACACCACGCTCGGCATGGCCACCGACCAGGGCAAGACCTCGAACGTGCTGGGACTGGCGGTGCTGGCCGGGGCGACCGGGCGCAGCATCCGGGACACCGGCACCACGATCTTCCGCCCGCCGTGGACACCGGTGCCGATCGCCGCACTGGCGGGTTCGGCCAGGGGGGCGAACTTCCGCCCGGTGCGCCACACGCCCAGCCACGCCTGGGCGCTGGAGAACGGGGCGAGCTTCACCGAGGCCGGTGCCTGGCTGCGCGCGCAGTGGTTCACCCGCCCGGGGGAGACCGGCTGGCGCGAGACGGTCGATCGCGAGGTGCGTGCGACCCGCGACGGCGTCGGCGTCTGCGACGTCACCACGCTGGGCAAGATCGACCTGCAGGGCAGCGACGTCGGTGCGTTCCTGGACCGGGTCTACGCCAACACGTTCGGCACGCTGGCGGTGGGCAAGGTGCGCTACGGCGCCATGCTGCGCGAGGACGGCTTCGTGATGGATGACGGCACCACCGCACGCCTGGGGGAGGAGCACTTCGTCATGACCACCACCACCGCCAACGCGGTCGGCGTGTTCCGGCACCTGGAGTTCTGCCGCCAGTGCCTGTGGCCGGAGCTGGACGTGCACCTGGTGTCCACCACCGAGAGCTGGGCCCAGTACGCGGTGGCGGGTCCTCGCTCGCGCGAGCTGATCGCCTGCCTGGTCGATGACCTCGACGTGTCCAACGAGGCGTTTCCGTTCATGGGCTGCGCCGTCACCACGGTCTGCGGCGGCGTGCCGGCACGGCTGTTCCGCATCTCCTTCTCCGGCGAGCTGGCCTACGAGCTGGCGGTGCCGACCCGCTACGGCGATGCGCTGGTGCGCAGGCTGATGAGCGCCGGCGAGCCGCTCGGGGTGGTCGCCTACGGCACCGAGGCGCTCGGCGTCATGCGCATCGAGAAGGGCCATGCCGCCGGCAACGAGCTGACCGGCCAGACCACCGCCGCCGACCTGGGTCTCGGGCGCATGGTGTCGGGCAAGAAGAACTGCATCGGCAACGTGCTTTCACGACGACCCGGCCTGATCGATCCCGAGCGCCCGGCACTGGTGGGCTTCAAGCCGGTCGATCGCTCCGCGCGATTGCGTGCCGGCGCGCACTTCATCGCCGAGGGTGCCGCCGTGGTGACCGCCAACGACGAGGGCTGGATGAGCTCGGTGGCGCATTCCCCGACGCTGGGCCATTCGATCGGGCTCGGTTTTCTCAAGCGTGGCCCCGAGCGCATCGGCGAGACGGTGCGCGCCTGCGACCCGCTGCGCGGCGAGGAGCATCGGGTGCAGATCTGCTCGCCGCACTTCGTCGATCCGGAAGGGGCACGCCTGCGTGGTTGAGCTGGCGGCGGTGGAGGCGTGCGAGGGGCTGGAGCGCAGCATCGGCGAGCTGACGCTGGCCGCCATCCGTGATCGCGCGCTGGTGTCGATGGCGTTTCCGGTGGGGGCGCGCGATGCGGTCTCGGCACGCGTGCTCGACCGGCTCGGCACCGCCCTGCCGCGGATCGGTCGCTGCGAAGGTGACGATCCGCGCCTGATCGGGCTGCAGCGGGATCAGGTGTGGTGCGCCTTCGAGCAGGTGGAGGGCAGCGCGGACGGTGCGCTCGCCGAACGGCTCGGCGCCGATCACGGCGTGCGACTGACCGATCAGAGCGGCGGCTGGGTGCAGTTGCGGCTCTCGGGTGCGGGTACCATCGCGGTGCTCGAACGGCTGTGCCCGCTCGATCTGCACGAACGCACCATGCCGGTCGGCAGCTGCGCCCGCACGGTGATGGAACACCTGGGCACGGTGCTGGTGCGCGACGGGCCGGAAGACTTCGAACTGCTCACCGCCCGCTCCTCGGCGCAGTCGTTCGCGCACGCGCTGGAGAACGCGGCCGGTCACGTGGTCGCCGAGCGTTCGCTGCCACACCGAACAGGACACTAGACGACAAGCACGATGGCAACGGTTCAGGAAAGGAAGGGTGTCTGGAAGAGCGAGTCGAGCGGCCGGCGCAAGGGGCGGGCGCGCTTCACGCCCAAGGGGCGCCAGGTCGATCCGGACGCGCTGGGTGAAATCCGCGCGTTGCTCGGCGAGCGACCGCGACGCCCGGACCTGCTGATCGAGTTCCTGCATCGGGTCCAGGATGCGCACGGGCACCTGTCGGCAAGACACATCGCCGCCCTGGCCGACGAGTTGCGCCTGTCCCAGACCGAGGTGTACGAAGTGGCCACCTTCTACGCCCACTTCGACGTGGTCGCCGAGGGCGAGGCGCCCCCGGCCGCGATCACCATCCGCGTGTGCGATTCGCTGGCCTGCGAGCTGGCCGGCGCGCAGGCGCTCAAGCGCGCGCTGGAGGACGATGTGGACCCGGCATCGGTGCGCGTGCTGCGCGCGCCCTGCATGGGTCGCTGCGACACGGCACCGGTGCTGGAGATCGGTCACCGTCATGTCGACAAGGCAACCCTGGACAGCGCCAGCGCGACGATCACCGCCGGCGACTTTCACCCGGTCGTGCCGGACTATCAGGCGTTGGCCGCCTACCGCGATGCGGGCGGCTACGAGCAGTTGCAGCGCATCCGCGCCGGTGAGCGCTCGATCGACGACGTGCAGCAGGCGATCGGCGACTCGGGCCTGCGCGGGCTGGGCGGGGCCGGCTTCCCGGCCGCCAGGAAATGGGGCTTCGTGCGCGCCGAGCAGGGCACCCGCTACCTGGCGGTCAACGGTGACGAAGGGGAGCCCGGCACGTTCAAGGACCGCTACTGGCTGGAGCGCGAGCCGCACCTGTTCCTGGAGGGCATGCTGATCGCCGCCGCCGCCGTGCAGGCCGAGACGGTGTTCCTGTACATGCGCGACGAGTACCCGGCGGTGCTCGCGATCCTGCGCCGCGAGATCGCGGCCCTCGAAGCGGCCGGCCTGGCACCGGCCGGCTACATCGACCTGCGCCGCGGTGCCGGTGCCTACATCTGCGGCGAGGAGTCCGCGATGCTCGAATCGATCGAGGGCAAGCGCGGCCTGCCCCGCCACCGTCCGCCGTACGTGGCGCAGAAGGGCGTGTTCGGCAAGCCGACGCTGGTGCACAACATCGAGACGCTGCACTGGATCGCGCGCGTGGTGCGCGAGGGGCCCGAGATCCTGTCGGGGGTGCAGAAGAACGGCCGTACCGGACTGCGCTCCTACTCGGTGTCCGGGCGGGTGAACGAGCCGGGCGTGAAGCTGTTGCCGGCAGGCTCCACCATCACCGACCTGATCGAGGCGGCCGGCGGCATGCGCGAGGGTCACGCGTTCTACGCCTACCAGCCCGGCGGCCCCTCCTCCGGCGTGCTGCCGGCCAGCATGGACGATGTCCCGCTCGACTTCGACACCCTGCAGCCGCACGGCAGCTTCATCGGTTCGGCCGCGGTGGTGGTGATGTCCGATCGGGACAAGGCACGCGATGCCGCGCTGAACATGCTGCGCTTCTTCGAGGACGAGAGCTGCGGCCAGTGCACGCCGTGCCGCGTCGGCTGCGAGAAGGCGGTCAAGCTGATGCAGGCCGACACCTGGGACGCCTCCTTGCTGGAGGACCTGTCGGTGGTCATGACCGATGCCTCGATCTGCGGGCTCGGCCAGGCCGCTCCCAATCCGATCCGGCTGGTGTTGAAGCACTTCGCGCACGAGGTCGGCAGCACCGATCGCGCACCGGCGACCACCGGCTACGGGACCGACACGCCCGCCGCCCCCGCCGCTGGAGACCCGGCATGAACATCGCCCTGAACGACACCTCGATCGAGGGTGCGGTCGCCTTCACGCTCGACGGCGACGAGGTCCGTGCCCTGCCCGGCGAGACGCTGTGGCAGGTCGCGCAACGGGTCGGCACCGACATCCCGCACCTGTGCTGGGCCGACGAGCCGGGCTATCGCAGCGACGGCAACTGCCGCGCCTGCATGGTCGAGATCAGGGGTGAGCGCACGCTGGCCGCCAGCTGCGTGCGCCTGCCCACCGAGGGCATGGTGGTCGACACCGCCAGCGACCGGGCCAGGCACTCGCGCGAGCTGGTGATGGAGCTGCTGGTCACCGATCAGCCGCCGCGCGACCGGGCGCACGACGCCGCGGCGCATTTCTGGAAGACGGTCGATGCGGTCGATCTCCAGGGTGGCGGACAAGGCAGCGTTCAAGCCAGCCGCTTTCCGCGCATCGACCTGCTGCGGCAGCCGGCCGAGGATGCCTCCCACGTGGCGATGCGCGTCAACCTGGACGCCTGCATCCACTGCACGCTGTGCGTGCGCGCCTGCCGCGAGGTCCAGGTCAACGACGTGATCGGCATGGCCGGCCGCGGACGCGAGGCGAAGATCGTGTTCGACCAGGACGATCCGATGGGCGACAGCACCTGTGTCGCCTGCGGCGAGTGCGTGCAGGCCTGCCCGACCGGCGCGCTGCGCCCGGCCACCGTGCTGGATGGGAGCGGCGTCGGCGACACCTCGCGCCTCGATCGCACGGTGCGCTCGGTGTGCCCGTACTGCGGCGTGGGCTGCCAGCTCGACTTCAAGGTGCGCGACGAGAAGATCGTCTGGGTCGACGGAGCACCGGGTCCTGCCAACGAGCAGCGCCTGTGCGTCAAGGGCCGCTTCGGGTTCGATTACATCGCGCACCCGCACCGGCTGAAGACACCGCTGATCCGGCGCGACGGTGCACCGGCCAAGGGTCTGAACGTCGACCCGGGCAACCTGGGCGAGTTCTTCCGCGAAGCCTCCTGGGAGGAGGCGCTGGAGGCGGCCGCCGGCGGCATGGCGCGCCTGCGCGACTCGGTCGGTGGCAAGGCGATCGCGGGCTTCGGTTCGGCCAAGTGCTCCAACGAGGAGGCCTACCTGTTCCAGAAGCTGGTCCGTGCGGGCTTCGGGCACAACAACGTCGATCACTGCACCCGGCTGTGCCACGCCTCCTCGGTGGCGGCCCTGCTGGAGAACGTCGGCTCGGCGGCGGTCACCGCCACCTTCAACGAGATCGAGAACGCCGACTGCGTGATCGTGATCGGTGCCAACCCGGTCGAGAACCACCCGGTGGCGGCGACCTACTTCAAGCAGTTCGTCAAGCGCGGCGGCACGCTGATCGTGATGGACCCGCGCGGCATGGGCCTGACCCGCCACGCCACCCACGCACTGACGTTCAAGCCCGGCTCCGACGTGTCGATGCTGAACGCCATCATGCACACCATCGTGGAGGAGGCGCTCTACGACCGGCAGTACATCGACGGCTTCACCGAAGGCTGGGACAACATGGTCGAGCACCTGAAGGGCTTCCCGCCCGAGAAGATGGCCGAGCATTGCGGCGTCCCGGCCGCCACGCTGCGCACCGTGGCACGCGCTTTCGCCCGCTCGCCTGCCGGCATGATCTTCTGGGGCATGGGCATCTCGCAGCACATCCACGGCACCGACAACTCGCGCTGCCTGATCTCGCTGGCGCTGATGTGCGGGCAGATCGGCCGATCCGGTACCGGCCTGCACCCGTTGCGCGGCCAGAACAACGTGCAGGGCGCCTCCGATGCGGGCATGATCCCGATGTTCCTGCCGGACTACCAGAGCGTGGCGGACGACGGCGTGCGCAGCGCGTTCGCCCACGTGTGGTCGAGCGATCCGAACGCACGGGCGATCGATCCGCGCAGAGGGCTGACCGTGGTCGAGATCATGGAC
>ENA-ORXT01001869-ORXT01001869.1-marine-metagenome-genome-assembly--contig:-NODE-1869-length-26803-cov-15.946157_pt1 | contig 26803 bp, 13 predicted proteins | sample MGYA00237868_ERZ511482 | MGnify/ENA metagenome assembly ERZ511482
GAAGAAAAAATTACGGCGCATTATGGAACAATTTATTTAATTTCTTTCACTTAGCCAAACATATAAAAAAAATAACTGCTGCATTTGGGGTAGATTATTTTCTTCCTCTTCCTTAAAATGAGAATGTAATGTCGTCAAGTTAAGTTTTGGATGCATTACACGCTTGAGGTCATGGGCAATGATAGGGCAGAGTGAATGAGTTGCGAGTTATTTTTTTCGCTGTACGAAAACAACTCATAATTTATAAATTTAAGGCATAAATATTGCCTTTAAAGGTAGTGACGGGGCATGCCCTGTTTGTATTTTTTATTATTTATACTAATTTAAATTTAGCATGAAAAATTACTTATTTGTTATCGTAATTCTTTGTTTTTCAATGAGTATTAATGCTCAGAAGCGCGTTCATTTTTCTAAGATAGAAATTCAGAAAAATGGTTTGTATTATCAGATTAATACGGTTGATCCGTTTACGGGTACGGCTTATGAGGTGCATCCGCCAAAGAATGAGAAGGAAAAAGAGAAGGCAAAGAATGAGTATGAGGCTTTTTTGAAAACGGCTCGCAAGCGGGAGGAGGTGGATTTTGTGAATGGTAAAACGCATGGTAAGGCGCGGGGTTGGGATGAGTATGGAAAGAAAACTTATGAGGCGGAGTTTGTGGAAGGTATGCAAGAGGGCGTGGAGCGGCAGTGGTTTCCAACGGGGCAGCAAAAAGTAGAGGCAAATTATGTGCATAGTGTGCCGCATGGTATGGCAACGGAATGGTATAGAGATGGTGAGAAAAAATCGCAAGGCGAGTATGTGACTGGGCGCGAAAATGGCATGCATACTTGGTGGTATCGCACAGGTGTGAAGGACCAACAAATCACTTATATCAATGGCTTGGAAGAAGGCATGGTGCGCAAATGGTATGAGAATGGTGAGCGCATGTTGGAGGCGCAGTTTGTGGACGGAAAGCGTAGTGGTATGCACAGCGAATGGCATAAAAATGGTCAGAAAAAAGCCGAAGGTATGTATGTTGATGATAAGGAAGATGGTCGGTTTTCATCGTGGAGTAGCAAGGGTAAGTTGCTGGATGTCAAGGTTTATACAAATGGCGAATTAATACAATCTATGGATTATAGAAGCGGCGGTATTCGCACTCAAGCGGGTTTTGTGCAGGTGTTTAATGAGATGACTTCGTATTTTACGGTAGATGTGAAGGGGAGTAAAGTAGAGACTATCAATACGGGTAATATTGGCTTTATCGTGGATGGAAAAATATTGCAAATGCTGGCGATTCCTACTGCCAAATTTGACCGTGGAATGATGCCTTTGCAGGGTGAAGGGCTGCTACTCGAACAGATGCGCGACGAGATGAATAGTATCAGAAATACGATGAGTGATGAAGTGGCAGCAGAGCTATTTCCCGAGCACGAAATGACGAATATTGACGGGCGCGAAGCATTGCATTGGTACTTCAAAGCTCCCGTAAAAGTAGGCAACGAAAATAAAGCTCGCACGGTGTTGGAAGAGCATTATCTTTCTATGGTTTGCGGTGATTATGTGTTAGTTTTGAGTAGTATTTATACTAATTCGGACGATAGAAATGGCATCATCAAACTCCTAAAGGATACAGCAAAAACTGTTGATATAAAGAAAGTGCGCGTTGATATGAACGCATTGAGAAAGGAGATAATCGGTGAGTGAGGTTTATTTTTCTGTTAAAATAGTTGCAGCCTGTCAGACCGCAGTCAGGCGTGAAATATACTCGCGCATAGCTATTGACCCGTAAATCCGTGTCAGTTAAGTAATACTTATACCAAAAGAAGATTTAATAAGTAATTTATCTTCAAGGAATATAAAAAAACAATATAATTATAAAACAATAAAGCAATAAATCCGTATAATATATAAAAAAACCCGTTCCGGAGGGTCCCAGTTCCTCCGGACGGGTGTTCACAGTGAGAAATACAAAGGTCTTTTAATCGCTTGCTATTTTTATTAACTTTGCTGAGTTTCGAGCTGATTTCAGTGTTCGTACTGCTCTGAACAAATAGCTAACCTCTTCTCATATACAGTAGCCTTACTTGTATATATCTTTAAGCCATCTCTGGCATTAATTTTAAAATAAAGGCACCACCGGTCGTACCGGTAGCACCTTCCCCTAACCTAAAATGTGACAAGAATCATGATAATCGAAGTGATTTTTTTAATTCCTTTGAATCAAAATGTTGTTTTAATCGTTCACTTCGCTTCACTATCTGTTCTTTTAATACTACAATTTTACAGCTATTTTTTGGGTTTAAGAATTTCAATTAAAGTAAACTATAGCATTTTTTATCTTTTTTTTCATCTAAAAAAATTATATAACTTTTTGATAGTCAATATTTTAATTACGCAATTTTTATAGTTATTTTTTAGTATAAAACAATACACTCTGTAAAATTGCTTAAACTGTATTTTTTCCTTTAACTTGCGCTTGCTTTTGCAATCCTTGTGACTGACTTTATATATGCAAAAGTACAGAAAATAATTATGCGAGTAAATTACAAAAGTTGATTGTTGTAGTGTTTTTAACTCTAAAAACCTTACGTGCATTTCACGAATAAAATCATACAAATCACTGTAAATCAAATTCTTACGTCGCAAATTTACAAATCAACATTGTAGTCTACTTTAATTCACTCAGTATGAAAAACACAAAAACTTTACAACTATTTAAGGCTATAAAGGAGGCAGAGTTGCGAGAATTCACTCAATTTCTGAAAAGTCCCTTCTATAATAGAAATCGAAGAGTTATAGCCTTGTATGAGTATTTAAAAAAACATAAAAATAATCTGGACGACACTAAATTCGAAAAAGAATACGCCTTTAAAAGATTATTTCCAAAAGGAGAAAAATATGCAGACTGGAAGATGCGCGAGCTAATGTCAGACCTTTCCAAACTAATTGAAGAGTATTTTATTGTCAAAGAAGCACAAAACAACCAACTCGAACGAGAAATGTTACTTATCAAGTCTTTTGAAAAGAGGCAGATCGATGATTATTTTTTCAAAAATGCTGAACGATTTAATGAAAAAATTGACGACTTAAAAGTAAAAAATATGGCACATTATCTATCTAAGTTAGAACTTCAACACATGCTATATTATCATCGTGCTACTTCTAAATTTACGGATAAAGGCAGTAGAGAGCTACTAACTGATATAATGTATAATACTGATATGTTTTATAGCCTCGCAAAGTTGCGTTATAGTCAGGAGATCTCAGCTTGGGAACGTATACGTGGAGAACATATAGAGGGTTTTATTAGTAAAGATGTTATAGAGAATATTCCGGAAAATATCCTGTCAGACAACTTATTAATTTATATTTATCAGTTGTCCAATAAACTTTTTAAACTTAAAAAACCCGTTTTTTATCATGAAATGAAAAGCGTTATCCTTAAAAATGTAACATTATTTAGCAAAAAAGAAGCAACTGACTTATTTACACTACTAATTAATTCTTTGCGGACGATTCTCTCCGATGAAGAAATATTCAAAGAAGGTTTTAATCTATACAAAACCGGACTACACCACGAACTTTTTATGGATGGTGATTATTTTATGATAGAACATTTCAACAATATTGTCAGCATAGCAAGTGGCATTGGTGAATATAAATGGACTCAGGACTTCATCAATCAATACTACACCTTTTTACCTCTACAAAAAGACGGTAAAGATAATATCGCAAAACTATACACCGCCCACCTAAATTTTTTAAGAAAAAGATATGATGACGTCGAGGGGCTATTATATACAATGGAATTTGAAGATGTCTCTTATGGAATAAGGCATTATACTCTACTAATCAGGTCTTTGTACGAACTCAAAAAAAGTCAGGTCGAAGATAAATGTAGAGCCTTTAAGGTATATCTGCATCGAAAAAATAAAGCCCGATTCATTAGTGCTGATAGACATGAAGGTTATAACAATTTTATCAAAATTGTAGAACTGCTATTCAACACGTGGGGAAAGTTCAAAGTCGATAGCGGAGATATTAAAGCAAAAATGGAAACAATGAATAAGATTGAATTAAAAAATTGGTTGGATGAAAAAATAGGTGAAATATAAAAAAAGCGTCACCATCTTTAAGATGGTGACGCTATGTCGAATGACGGAACAGTGTCTAAAAATCTTCTTTATATTGACCTCCCAAAAACGCTCCATTCATCCAAACCTTTACATAGTATTTTCCATCCAGTGCATTATTGATATCTTCTGGCAGCTGGATACCGCTGTCATTATTAACAGTATTGTAAATAAGTTCATATTCCGCTAATACGTCACTCTCTTTGTCTTCACTAATTTCTACCCTTATCTTACTGTAAGTAAGATTGCTAATCCCAACTATCCCCGTTTCTACTGCTGTTTCCGCATTATAAACGAGTCCAAAAATATCTACAATACCTCCTCTCTGCGAAAAAGCATCTGTTGAAGAACAAATAATAAGGGCCAAAATAAAAGTTAAGTTAATAAGTAAATGTCTCATGATTATTTTATTTGTTTTTGTGATTATTAAAAAAATTGCCATTTAAAATTAAAAATCATTGCCTGCCTTCTGCCGTGAAGGCACTGTAATTGTTGGATCATTAATTGACTGTGTAATATCGAGCAAAACATCAAACCATGGATACTTTCCGTAGCTCCGGAACTACAGATATTGACCTGATATTTCACCACTTTACGCTATTTTTCTCTCGACAAAATGCCGAACGTAAATTAGAGGGATATAATTATGATAAAAAGTGCTTTAAAATAAAAAATTGGATTTATATAAAAAATCGACGCTTAAAACTGATAATCAAAAAAATAAACTTGCTTTAGAATAAATATTCATTTTTTCAAAATTCAGTTTTTTATTCATCAAAAGATATTCCTATTGACTTAATGAATAAAAGTTGATATATTGTACATTGAATGAGTCGATAAAATCATTTTCCTAAAGCACCGATTTTATTTAACTCTTTCAAACTCTCCACATCCACTCGTTTGTCGATTCGCTATATAGACAAACGCTTCTTTTCGTTTTGGACAATTTTTAAGAAAAAAAATAAAAAAAATATTTTTTCATAAAAAATGTCCGAAGCCATACCTCTCTATAGTCTATATGTTCGTAAGTCCCTGATATCTGCAAGTTGTTAGGATGTCAATAATTGTCCTGTCGTTTTTACTTTACTACTAAAAATGGGCACTTAATTTATTCGATGACAAAACAGGGAACGCAACATGGACCACTACGAAGACAGAGCAATTGATCTTCATTTGTTGAGCAACAACCCCAAACGGTTTTTTAGCACGTACAAAGGGAACATTGAAGCTCAAATCAAATGCCGCTTATTGAATATCAGTCTAATCCAACATACAGACGATACAATGGCGCAAGTGATAAAAAGCTTAAAAGGTACACTCAAAACGTACCTTAAAAAAGAATGTTCGCCAAGTACACATGAAATCGTACAAAGGGAATTTGAAAAGTTGCTAAACAACGATGCGTTTTTGCTCAAAAACAGCATACCGCTACTTATGGCTAAGTACGAAGCGGATATTCTGAAATTGACAGAACGCTACTGCCGCGCCAAATTCATTACGTCAAGTGACAATTTGCGCCAACGTGTCTACGATGCACTGCATACAGAATTGATGGCATTACGCCACCAAAAAGAACCTCTGTATGCCTCCATCGGACTGACACTCAAAGCCACTGTTTCACCCAATATGCTCAGAAGACTGAGCAATGAGGAAGACATTGAGCTACTACAAAGCTGCGACAACAGGCTCGCAGAAAAGTACCGACCTGTCATTCATATCAAAACCCAACGTATGATAGACGGCACAACAACATTAAAAGAAGATATCGAAAGCGGTACTACTTTAATGTTGTTAGAAAAAATACGGAAAAGTAGTTTGAAAAAAAACTACAAAAACGACGGAATGGTCTATCCCTACCTCAATACCATTATCCAACGGGATATACTGACAGTATTGAAGCAGCATCACTCTAAAATAGACACTATATCCGTTTCCAACTCATATCATCCGGCATCCACCGATAGCGGGATTAGTCGCTTTGAAGGCGACGACGAGTTGAGTTACTACCTTCACATGCACGCACAAACGCTAGACGCAGCCCTCACTATCGTTTGCAAAAATGAAGAAACCGCCCGACAATTCAAACTCATTCTGGCAATGATGTACAACGCTGAAGGAATCAATCCCCGGCATATCAAATCACTATATTCCGACTGCAAGCGGGAAACCATTGACGAGATTATACAATTTGCCGGGCAAGAGCAGAACCGTCAAGATTTCTTCGAGTTTATGAACGGTATTTTATCGCGTATAGAGCATACACAAACACAAAAAAGTGATTCTTTTAGAAAGAATTACGAAAGAAAAGAAGACAAAATATGGGATGTCCTCCTCACGAGGCATAACATCAATTTTAGCAGACGCGGCAACCAAAACATTGCCTACTTTACAGAGCTTGTCCAACACTATTTTGAAGATTACTCAAATAAAGCACAAGCCATCGCTAAATATAATTTTAAATAATATGAGACTATGTAAAATGTAGAACAGGCAATCACCAGCCGATATTCTACATTTCAAGTAAGTGGATGTACTCGTACATCCACTTACATACATACTCCATTCTACTTTCACAAAAATCAATATATGGAATAATAAATCAAAAAAAATTACTCTACCAACTACTCTCTTAAGCTAGGATATGAAGCAAAGACCCTCTAAAATCGTCCGTTTATTTTTGTTGTTAAACTTCGTAAACTACGAGCTTTAGTATGAATAAAAGCTATACTGATTTTCACCACTCCCTAAAATTAGTACTTTTATTCAATTACACTAACACTCAAAACTTACACTTAAAGCCCTCTTAGATGGTAAACCGAACAATGCTTAATTCGTGGGGTGAACTCACCTCACAAGGAGTAGCTGTTTGCGTGGAGAAAATGTTGGATAGAAAAATAAATGAACTTCCTCAATGGATGATCAATCATTTAGAACAATCCTCCAGTTGTCGTTCCAGAGTCTCTTTTCTATTAGAACATGAAAAAGAGCAACTCACGAATAAAACTATTCGCGCCGGTATTGACGCAAACACCTCTATACTGCGTACCAAACAGGCTACGACATGCAACCACTCATTGCAGCTCATCACCCCCCTTGAAAACGACGTGTGTATCGGGACAATTCTGTTCCAATTCAATATTCCCCTCAAAAAACGCACACAATTACATATACATAACCATACTGACAAGCGAATCCTCGATGTAGAAATTCCGCCCGGTAACACTACTTATCAGTTTACCCCCAAAAACCTAGAGACTGGTATTTATTATTATGTTATCGAAGTGAAAACTACAATAATCTTTAATTATTTTTATTACTGTACCCGTGAAGATAAAAAAAGCATGATGATAGGAGTAAATACATCCTACTCATTATAAATTCAATCGCTTGTTACACACCTGCTTTGGTATCCCTATATCCGAGGTAGGTGTTCTATTTTTTCAATTCCCAACTTCAACTTGGGTTCGCCCCTCCTTCAGTCGAGGGGCGAGCTATCTAACGATACCTCACATCATTTCGAGAAGCCTGCTCAATGGACATTTTTAAAATCTATTGATACCCCACACCTCTAAGTATCTCGTTTGCTAAGGGCACACGAAGAGAATAATAATTTGGGCGTATCCCCCTCCTTATCAGTCGGGGGTCGGGCTATCCGGCACTCTCTCCACTCCGCTATCGCTACGTTACGTTCAAACAACACCTACTATCCCTTACGCAAGGGACGAACAATCGCGAGGCAGAAAAACGAACAATCACGGAACTTGTCAAAGAACCATTTATCATAATAAATAAAATCTGTAATTGTCAATAAAATACAAAATGCTGTTGTCTGCCATTTGCAAAATGCCAGACAACTTGCGCAACCGAAAAAGATATCGGGTATCAATAGATTTTTAAAATGTCAGACGAGAAGTATTTTATTTTTATTTGAAAAAGCAGTCAACAATAAAAAATATTTTAATTTGTAATAACTTATTATTCAAGACACTGTCGTCTGACATTTTAAAAATGTCCAACGACTCAGGTTTATCCTTCAATTTAAAAATCATATTACAAAAATGGCTTTTCGTTCCCCCTAATGCTTAAATTTTTTCAAACTGATAATCAATCCTGATAACTATCGGGATGGTTTTGGCGAGGCATCAAAGAAGGCGTTTACCGGGATAAACAACTGATTTGATGTAAAGTCAAATTTATAAGATATTGGTTTTCAGACAGGAAAAATTCAACCCTGTTCTTATAAAATCCCCTCCAAACCTCCACCTTTAGCAAACAAGGCATCCACTCTGCTACTCACCTCCGGGTCAGTCACCAGCGGCGGCGCATGATGCGGCTTTATTCGAGCATCAATAATCAACGAACCCTCACACCCCCAATGTTTGAATGTCGTCGAACTTTTCACCCCATAAATATCATGCGAAGGATTGGCGCGCGTGAACGTCACCCACACAAAATTATTCAACGTAGCCGCAGCAAATTTCGCATCATCACACAATACGATAAGCGGAATATTCCCCATATCTGTACGAGTTGCAAGCTGGGCGGTGAGGTCAGCGAGTTCCTTCTGTGCCGTATCATAACTCATAAATTTTGGTGCTTCGAGGGCAAGAATCCCCGGCATGCAAAACGCAGTTTTATTATAGCCATTCGGCAAATGAAAATCATGCGGCAAATCTGCCGTCAATTTCCGTTTTTTATCTCCACAACAGGCAATGACCACCTTCGAGCCGGCATTCCAGCCATCGCCCGAATAATCAAGCGTATCTATCGTCGTATTTGTCTGAAAATGAAGGTCTCTACGCCAATCTACACGCTCCAAAAGATGTTGAAAAAAGTGCGGAATATCGTGCGTATCTATAGACCCGTCGCCTGCCGCTGCTATAAACAAAAACTTCGCCAGCGAAGTCTGCCCCGACCCTAAAATCCGGTTGGCAATCGTCAAAATTTCCTCCGGCTTGCGCTCCCGAAAAGGCATATAACGCTCCTGCCCTACCGCGAGAAGTAGCGGATGCACACCCGCTGCATCTACGGCATTGATGCCCACCAATCCGGGAAATTCTTGTGGCGCGAGCGGCTTCACAAGTTGGTGTATCATCCAACCAAAACTCGAATCTTCCTGCGGCGGTCTACCTACTACCGTAAAATGCCAAATCGCATCTTTTCTATGATAAACTTTATCGACTTTCATCACCGGAAAATCATGTGCGAGGCTGTAATATCCCAAATGGTCGCCAAACGGTCCTTCAAGTTTTTTCTTATCTTTTATAATTTCTCCCGTAATACAAAAATCAGCATCCGCAGACAGCACATGACCATCCCGGCGAGCATATCCAAAACGTTTCCCTGCCAACATTCCAGCGAAAGTCAACTCCGTCAAGCCCTCCGGCAAAGGCATTATCGCAGAAAAGGCATGAGAAGGTAATCCACCTACAAACACACTGGCTTTGAAAGGTTTATCCATACGATTATACTTTTCGTGGTGTACGCCGATGCCTCTGTGAATTTGATAATGCAAACCAATTTCTTCATTTTGTATATAGTCATTACCGGAAAGTTGGATGCGGTACATACCGAGGTTAGATGCCCCCATGACACCCGATTTTTCGGGGTCTTCGGTATACACTTGGGGCAAAGTCACAAAAGCTCCGCCGTCCATGGGCCAAGATTTAATCTGTGGCAATTGGTCGATAGTCGTCTCGCCATAAGCGACAGGCACACGCATACGTCTACGCATAGGCAGTGCCTTCAATGCCGTGAATGGCGCACCCAAATACCTCGTCGGTTTTTTAAAAAAATTGGTGGGGTCGGCTTTCAATTCGATAACTTTCTGCACCCGTTTTATCGTATCGCGAAAGATGTATTCTGTGCGTTCAATCGTGCCGTAAAGGTTCGATACCGCCTGAAACGGACTTCCCTTGACACGCTCAAATAGCAGCGCAGGTCCGCCCGCATCATATACGCGACGGTGTACTTCGGCAATTTCCAAATTGGGGTCAAGTTCAGCTTTGATACGTACCAATTGTCCGGTACGTTCTAAGTCATTGACGCAATGGCGTAGGCTTTTATATGGCATATTTTAGTCGTGATTCGTGTGTCCGTTATTCGTTGTTTGCATACATCTTTTTATATAAAGAAGAATCAACTACTCAGTAATTTTACTGTACAACAACGAAATACGGAGAGTGTTTTTATTCCAAAGTAGTAAAAAAAATATATATTTTATGCGATTATTAGGTACAAACAACAAATAGTAAAATTTTATTACAAAATATTTTGTTTAAATTTTATTTTGTTTTAAATTTATCACTATATACGAAATATAACACTTCATTCTACGAGTTTATAAATCACAACAGCCCCTTCACTTCTAATATTTTCTATTATGCTGATAACATTTGAAGAACTAAGAAAAATCAAGCACAATCTACCTACCGGGAGCGTTTCTAAAATTGCCGATGAACTCAATATGCCCGAACAAACCGTTCGTAATTATTTTGGAGCTAAGAAATATGCAGAAGGAGGTAAGGTAGTTGATTTGCACGTACAACCGGGACCGAATGGCGGTATTATCGAAATTGATAATCCTCAAATTATTGAACTCGCCAGGCAGATGATTTCACAGGAAAATAGTTCTAATTAACGATTTTTAATCACGTCAAATTAAAGAGAAACGGAGCTATCAGTCCGCAGTTGGACAGTCGGCAGTCCGCAGTTCTTACAATCGCTTGAATTTCAATACCTTTATAACTCGCTGACTGTCAAAGCGTCCAACGTTAGACGGGTAGCCAGAAACGGAAGATAAACAATAGTTTATCTTCCGTTTTTTTTGCGAATTTATAATATGAATTGAAAGCACCATACTACGACAAGAGGTAGCACCATAAATGTAATGCTCAGACTTGCCTTGCACCTTGAAAATGTAAGGCAAGTCCTCTGACTTTCAGCCTTACATCAAAGGACTACCCAACAAGAAAGCCCTCTCATTCTTGCGAATGAGAGGGCTTTTATCGTCTATAAACTTCGTTTATTAGTTTGCGTAATATTCGTCTTCACGTTTTTGTCTGATGCCTACTATGGCAACAATCGACATCATCAATCCAAGTATAATCAATCCCCATTCTCCGACTGTTGGTACTTCGTCAGGATTACCACAGCGCGGAATTTCGAGTGTATAAATCATCGTACCGCATGGCGTATTCGCACTAGTGATTTCTAAGTCTATCGAACCTGCAAAATCACCTTCAAATGCAGTGTAAACGCCTGTATTCGGATCCCAATTCGCAAGGCTTGCGCCGCCTGTCGCGTTGGATGCTATACCGATAATGTCACCCGGACAAGCCGGCGTCACTACGAGCATACAGCCAGGTCCGGCAGGTGCGAGATTTGGTGCAAACGGATAGACCGTAATATTGACTATTCCCGCAAAGAAACGCTCTCCATCGCCGCAAATCACTTGTGCGTATAAAGTAACGATACCCGCTTCGCAAGTACCTGCTGCGGTGCTGTCGTTGTGGTCAATAGCTTCGCCGTTGTATTGCATTGTAAGCCCTATATCTGTGTACCAAATCACATCGCCTGTAATCAGTGAAACATCGCCAATACCTGCCAAAATGGTCGATTCGGCACTACTCAAATCCGGTACTAAACCACCGCAAACTTCAAGTGTCGCAGTTGGTTCAGTCGTACTTGTACAGGCATCTCCGCCACCGCCATCATCCGTACAAGCCGGAATTGTAATCGTAATCGTTCCGGCATCACATGGAGCTGTACCACCTGTAACTGCTACGTCAATCGTACCTGCTGCATCGCCGAGTACACCTGTATAGGTATTCGTTGCCGCATTCCAATTGGCAAGGCTTGCGCCACCTGTCGGGTTGGATGCTGCGCCTATCATTAAATTAGGACAGCTTGATGCTGCTACTACCGTAGTACAACTTCCAGCCGTAGGAGGTGTTATTTCTGCAAATGGATAAACTGTTATTGTAATCGTTCCAACGTTGATGCTCGCACCATCCAAACATACAACTTCGCCGTAGAGCGTCACCGTACCCGGATTGCATGTTCCGGCTGCATCTGTATCAGAATGGTTGATTGCTCCACCTATTGCATAAGGTGTTGTTAAACCATTATCAAAATACCAATTAACTGTATTTGTTATTAATGTCGCGTCACCTACACTGGCTAATATGGTGGCTTCGATAGTTGACAAATCGGGTGCGATACCACCGCAAAGCGTCAGTGATTCTAATACTGCCGCGACTGTCGTACAATCATCTGCCAAGCCATCGTCTACGATAACAAAGGCAGGGTCTTGGTCGTCTTCGTCTGTACCCTCTGTATTGTCATTTGGTGTGCCCGTTCCGTCACCATCTACAAAGTCATCATCTGGTCCGCCGGGTGTTCCACCTGCATCATTATTCGGATTATTATCTGCTGTGCTGTCATCGTCCGTTGGTGGCGTGTTGTTCGGGTCGTTATCGTCGTCAGCTGCGCTGATTTCTGCAACGTTTACCAAGTCTGCCATCGTTCCATTGAATGGAGTGACAACGGTCAATATAATCGTTATCGTTTGTGTGCTGCCTGCTGCAAGTGAAGTTATCGTTTGGTCTGGATTACCGTCACCGTCTGCATCTGCCCAAGTCGGATTTAATGCCGGATTGTATGTGTAACCCGCCGGTACGTAGTCATTCACAAGTACGCTGAACGCATCTACTGTGCCTTGATTGGTTACGGTAATATCGAAACTCACATTATCACCTGCTGCTACGACCGTTGTCTGTCCCGGACTTAGTGTTTTGATTAATGCTAAATCAAAGCCAGTATCGCCTGTGTCGTTACATTCTGTTATCGTTATTGTTTCGGTAGAAACACAACCAAAGCAATCCGTTACGGTCAATGTGTATGTTGCCGTTACGCCAATCGTCACAGGAACAGCGGGTAATGTATTCAACATATCCGTTTGTGGTGTAATTGGAATGACGCCCGAATCGAATCCGTCTGTACCCGTCCATTGGTAAGTAGCAATACAATTTGGTTGGTCAACACATTCTATGACAGGTGTTTCGTAAGTAAATGCTTGCTGGTCATCTGGTATTGGCGCACCAAATACAGGGGATTGAAATACGGTATTGCATCCATCTCCGGCTGAAGTAATTGTTACATTGAAACTTTCAAATTGACCGGAATCGCCTCCTACAATGTCTGTGACAGTCATCGCCCAGGGACCTCCATTAGCATCCAAACCAATTAGACCATTCAAAGCTGCTGCACCACCGGAGGGTTGCCATACGCTTCCCGCGGTAGGTGCTACGCCATTGCTCCAATCTAAAATAGGTGCGTTTGTATCATTTGTAAAACAGAAATTAAATATATCGTTTGGCGTATCTGTATCTATCGGACAACAAACTGCTGTGACTAGATTGACCACAGTACCGTCAGGTCCTATAAGGTCAAAACTCAAGTCAGAGATATATGTATGTTGAAATTCGAGACAAACCGTAATAACTGAACTTGCATCAATTGGGCATTGTGGTAATTCACCGCTACAATATTCAAGGCAGAAACCCGGTCCGGGCAATGCCGTACTTTCTAAGTTAAATACTTCTCCTGCACAAATTTCAGCATCTTCAGAAGTGGTTAAGGTCGGATCTTCGTCGATGAATACTTTTACTTCTTGCGAAGCTGTACAACCGTTGGCATCGGTGACGACTACGGTGTATGTACCTGTTCCAAGTGCGGAAGCATCAGCTGTATTGGCGATTGGTGCTGCGAAATCGTAGCTACATTCTCCGCTCAATTCGAACCATTCATATATCAACGGTGCTGTACCACCTACGGGAAATGCCTCGACACAACCCGGTTCGCAGAATACATATACATCGGGCAGAATGCCTAATTGACCGTCAGGATAAGTGCCTTCGAGGTCTTCATATATAATCGTTGGGGCAGGTCCTGCGGTGCATGCGCCTACATCTACCATAAAGTTTTCACAGTCTGTTGGGTCGGTACAAGCTGGAATGTCAATAGTTATCGTTCCGGCTTCGCAAGGTGCTGTTCCACCTGTAATTTCTATATCTATCGTACCTGCTGCATCGCCGAGTACACCTGTGTAGGTGTTGGTTGTTGCATCCCAATTGGCAAGGCTTGCGCCGCCTGTCGGGTTGGAAGCTGCACCTATCGCAAATCCGGGGCAAGCCGGAGGCGTGATGGTGACTACGCAATCTGTTCCTGCCATGATTTCCGGTCCGAATGGATAAACGGTAATGTCTATTTGTCCGGCTGGAATTGTTGTTCCGTCATTACATACAACTTCTGCAAATAAGGTCGTCATTTCGGGGTCGCATGTTGCGCCTGAATGGTCGATGACTGTACCCGTGATATATGGCATTGTAAAGGCTGCATCGGTGTACCAGTTGACTACGCCTGTTATTTGCGTTGCGTCAGCTACACTTGCGAGTATATTTGCTTCTGCTGTGGCTAAGTCGGGTGCATTTCCGCTACATAGGTCTTGAGTTTCCATGATAGGCGTAAGCTCTGTACATGTTGGTACATCGCAAGCAGAAATAAGGACTGTTTCGGTAGAAACACAACCGAAGCAATCTGTGACTGTGAGCGTATAAGTGACATTCGCAGTCGTTCCCGTGACACTTACAGGCGGCAGTGTTTCCAACATATTTTGCTGGTTCGCAATTGGAATCACGCCTGAATCGAATCCGTCTGTACCTGTCCATTGGTAAGTAGCCGTGCAATTTTCGAGGTCTTCACATTCGATAGGTTCGGTTATGATTGTCGTTGGTACAAAGTCGATAATATCCATGTTAATATCTACTTCGACACCATAAGAACAATCAGGATTGACTATATCTAAGGTAAATGAATTGAAGAAGCCTTCTTCACCTACTAAATCATCTAAGATGATGACTTGCCAAGTGCCACTGTTCGCATCTACACCGTTAAATACGCCGAATGCTCCTTGTCCACCTTCGGGAAACCAGTTGCCGGAAACACCAATTCCTGTACCAGCAGCGTCTGTTGTACCTGTTGGGTAGGTGTTCCAATTCAAGGCATCTAAGGCACCGCCGGGCAATACGCCGTTTCCTGCATTGGCATCATTGGTGAAACACATGTTGCCATCATCACTCGAATTTGGATAGGCGGCAGATGTGACTAATGTAAGTTGTGTGCCATTCGGTGCTTGCAATATCAGATTCAAATCTGAAATCCAAGGATATTCAAAAACAAAACATACTGTAAATATAGTGTTATCATCGACAAGACAAACAGGTAATTCGCCTTCACAATATTCTAAACAGAAGCCTGCTGTCGGTAATGAAGTTCCTTCTAAGTTGAAAGTTTCTCCTGCACAAACTTCGGCATCATCACTTGTAGTGAGTTCGGGCGGTGTATTGACGAATACTTTTACTTCTTGTGAGCCTGTACAACCATTTGCATCGGTGACGACTACGGTATATACGCCCGAACCTAAGCCGGAAGCCTCTTGTGTACTTGCAATCGGTGCGTTGAAATCGTAGCCACATTGGTCGCTCAATTCAAACCACTCATACATCAATGGTGCTGTACCGCCCGTTGCTGCGCCACTAACGCAGCCAGGCTCGCAGAATACGTATACATCGGGTAAAATACCGAGCATATCCATCGGGTATAAACCTTCTAAATCTTCGTATATTTCGTTTGGAGGAAGGTCGGCGCAAGGTGCTACATCAACCATGAAGTCATCGCAGTTTAGTTCGCATTCTTCGATAGTAATTGGTCCGACTATGAATGAACAGTTGTTTGCATCTATAATTTCAATAAAATAATCACCTCCAGCCAAATCCGTAAATTCAGGTGCAGTTATAGCATCTGTGAGCGTAGTGGTCGCGATAGCGTCACTCGCATCGGGCATCATACCTACAGTCACCATATAATCCGGTGCACCGCCTGTGATAGTTGTAATGTCCAGTTCGCCGCAAGCATTTGATGCTGCTGTTGCCATGAAGTCGGCGCATTCATCACATTCCTCTATTGTGATTGGTCCGATAATCACCGAGCAACCGTTAGCATCTTCAATTGAAATGAAGTAATCTCCCGCAGCTAAATCCGTAAATTCAGGTGTAGCAGTAGCATCTGTAATGATAGCCGTAGCCAGCGCATCACTTGCGTCGGGATTTAGTCCAATCGTAATCGTATAATCCGCAGCACTGCCTGTAATAGACGTTATATCTAATTCTCCGCAAGCAGCAGAAGTAGCTTCTGCGACAATTTCATCTGCTACCGTAATTACTACTTCTTCAGTAAATACACATCCAAAACAGTCTGTTACGGTCAAGGTATAAGTTGTTGTTCCGACTGGTGGTGTTACACCTAATGGTGGGAAAGTTTCTAATTGGTCGGTTTGAGTGGCGATAGTTTGTACGCCTGAATCAAATCCGTCTGTACCGGTCCATTGGTAAGTTGCTGTGCAATTTGGTTGTTCTACACATTCTTCGACAGGTGTTTCGTAGGTAAATGATTGACCATTATCCGGTATGGCTGCGCCAAATACAGGAGATTGGAAAACGGTATTACAACCGCCACCGGGAGAAGTTACCGTCACGTTGAAACTTTCAAATTGACCGGAATCGCCGCCGATGATGTCTGTTACTATCATCGCCCAGGGTCCGCCGTTGGCATCTACGCCTGCAAGTCCACCGAGTACACCTGCGCCACCTTCAGGTAACCAAGTACCGGAGATTCCTGCACCTGTTCCGAGTAAGTCTGTACCACCTGCACCTGTTGTATTCCAGTTGAGTGCTACTGCACCGCCGGCTGTATCATTCGTGAAGCAGAACATTGTTCCATCATTCGCACCGTTTGGACAACATTGTCCCATCACAAGCGGAATTACTGTACCATCAGGCGCGACTAATTCAAAACTTAAATCAGATATATAGGTATGGGTAAATTCCATACAAACGGTAATAGTCGAACTCGCATCGATCGGACATTGTGGTAATTCACCGGCACAGTATTCTAAGCAGAAGCCCGGACCGGGGAGTGATGCGCCTTCGAGGTCAAAGGTCTCGCTGGCACATAATGTCACATCATCGGAAGCGGTCAATGTCGCCATATCGTCTATGAATACTTTGACTTCGGCAGTATTTGTACAACCACTTGCATCCGTGACTACGACCGAGTATGTACCTGTACCTAAGTCCGAAGCATCGGATGTATTGGCAATTGGTGCAGCAAAATCGTAAGCACATTCGTTGCTCAACTCAAACCACTCGTAAGTATAAGGTGCTGTACCCTCTGCGCCCGTTGCTTCTACACAACCCGGCTCACAGAATACATATACATCCGGCAAAATATCTAACTGACCATCAGGGTAAGTTCCTTCAAGCCCTTCGTAAACGATAGTTGGTGGAGGTCCGTCGGCACATTCGCCGATGGTTACGGTTGGTCCTATATTTACGTTGAAACAAGTATTGGTCACATCCGCACAATCGGTTGGGTGCGTAATGGTATTTATGTCGCCACTGGTGTAATCTACTGCGCCATCTGTTGCATTATAATTTACTCCGTAAACACAATACATTCCAGCAGGAGCAGGGGTAAAATCCCCCGTAGCTTGCGGACCGGAAATGATGATGCCGTTGGCATCTGTGAGTACGTATTCGTAAGCGTAATCGGGGTCGGTATTTTGTGTACCATCTACTACGGTAGTTATCATTTGACCGATACAAATATCAGTTATTGGTGCTAACATACCCGGTGCTACTTCACAGCAAGATTCGACGGTGATAGGACCGACAAGTACGGTACATCCGTTGGCGTCTTCGATAGCAATGAAGTAATCTCCCGCAGCTAAATCCGTAAATTCAGGTGTAGTAGTAGCATCTGTAATGGTAGCCGTAGCCAGCGCATCACTTGCGTCGGGATTTAGTCCAATCGTAATTGTATAATCGGGTGTACCGCCTGTGATAGCGGTAATATCTAATTCGCCGCAATTCGGCGAAGCCGCATCTGCGATAATTTCATCTTCTACTATAATCACTACTTCTTCGGTAGAAATACAGTCGAAACAGTCTGTTACCGTCAAGGTATAAGTTGTTGTTCCGACTGGTGGTGTTACATTGGTGAGTGGGAATGTTTCGAGTATATCTGTTTGTGGTGTAATCGTTTGTACGCCTGAATCGAATCCGTCTGTACCGGTCCATTGGTAAGTTGCTGTACAGTTTGCCAACTCTTCACATTCGATAGGTTCGGTTATAATTGTCGTTGGTACAAAGTCGATAATTTCCATGTTGATATCGACCTCAACACCATAAGAACAATCAGGATTGACTATATCTAAGGTAAATGAATTGAAGAAGCCTTCTTCACCTACCAAATCATCTAAGATGATGACTTGCCAAGTGCCACTATTGGCATCTACACCGTTGAATACGCCGAATGCTCCTTGTCCGCCTTCGGGAAACCAGTTGCCGGAAATACCAATTCCTGTACCAGCAGCGTCTGTTGTACCTGTTGGGTAGGTGTTCCAATTCAAGGCATCTAAGGCACCGCCGGGCAATACGCCGTTTCCTGCATTGGCATCATTGGTGAAACACATGTTGCCATCATCACTCGAATTTGGATAGGCGGCAGATGTGACTAATGTAAGTTGTGTGCCATTCGGTGCTTGCAATATCAGATTCAAATCTGAAATCCAAGGATATTCAAAAACAAAACATACTGTAAATATAGTGTTATCATCGACAAGACAAACAGGTAATTCGCCTTCACAATATTCTAAACAAATCCCCGGTCCGGGCAATGACGTACCTTCAAGGTCGAAGGTTTCTCCTGCACAAATTGTCGCATCATCAGAAGCGGTCAATTCAGGCGGAGTGTCTACAAATACTTTGACTTCGCCTGTGGCAGTACAACCACTTGCATCCGTCACGACTACCGAATATGTACCTGTACCCAAGCCCGAAGCATCAGGTGTGTTGGTTATCGGTGCGTTGAAATCGTATTCACATTCATCGCTTAATTCAAACCATTCGTAAGTGTAGGGTGCTGTTCCTTCTGCGCCAGTTGCTTCTACGCAACCCGGCTCACAGAATACATAAATATCCGGCAGAGTTCCCAACATATCCATTGGGAAAGTACCTTCTAAGCCTGTGTACACATTCGTTGGTGCAGGTCCGGCAGCACATTCGCCGATGGTTACGGTTGGTAAGTCAGTTACTTCAAAACAAGTATTTGTAGTATCGAAACACATCGCAGGTTGTGTGATGGTTGTGATGTTGCCACTTGTGTAGTCGGGTGCCCCCGTAGCTGTTTGGTAACTAATACCATAGACACAGTAACTTCCGGCAGCCATCGGAGTAAAGATGCCTGTTGTGTTTGGTCCGTCAATAATCGCTCCTGCCGCATCGGTCAAGACATAATCGTACCCATAATCAGGCGCAGGTGCTTCTGTACCGTCCACTGTTGTGGAGATGGATTCACCGATACAAATATCAGTGATAGGTGCTAATGCGCCGGCTGCTGCATCGCAGCAAGAGAATAGGAAGGTTTGTTCGCAGGTAGAGAAGTTGCCACATTCGTCTGTAATCGTATAAGTTCTGACTATCATGCCTTGATTGGCAGCACCGGGGCAAGGTGTTACTTCGTCGGCAGCAGTAAGTGTCATTGCTCCGCAGTCATCCATTGCTGTTCCTCCAAGTTCCTCAAATTCAGTCACATCAGCAGCAGCTACAGGAATATCAGCTTCTAAGGTATATACGGTCGGATCATTGGGCGGACACATGATGACTGGAGGTGTTTCGTCTGGAGCAATTGTTATTGTTTGTGTGTATGTGGTTTCATTCGTGCAGGCATCCGTAGCCGTCCATGTGCGTGTGATGATGCGTGGATTGGGACATGCGCCCATATCGTCCGTTTCTTCGAATATTACTTCAATAGAATCAGTACAATCGTCCATTGCTGTAACTGTTGGTACATCAGGAATCGCATTTGCACAAGTTAGGTTTTCATCTGCCGGTTCTTCACTCAATACAGGTGGTACATCATCGGCAGGGATGTCAATGGTTTGAGTATAGGTCGCTACATTTCCACAATCGTCTGTGGCTGTCCATGTACGCATGATGACGGTTGGTTCAGGGCAAGTTCCAACCGTAGTCTCTTCAAATACTACTGCTTGCGGTTCGGTGCAATTATCGGTAGCCGTAATGGTAGGAACTTCAGGTATAGGGTCGCCACAAACTAAAGTTACATCTTCTGGCATCTCGCTCAATTCGGGAGCTTCTAAGTCAGATTCAAAAGTAAATGTCTGCATACATATATCTTGCAAGCCACATTCATCGGTAGCTGTAAACATATAAGTAATCACGCCTCCCATGCAGGGGTCTATTTCATCCGGCATTATGTCCGGTACACCTTCAATAGGTGTCTCAAATATCGTACAATTATCGGTTGCGGTTGCCGTTCCGGGTGTGGGCATGTCTCCGCAATTCAAATCTGTATTGGCAGGTTCGGGACAGATAATGACGGGTGCTTCTTCATCAGCGACGAAGGTAAAAGTCACTATACAAGGCTCACTGACATTTCCGCACTCGTCGGTGGCGGTATAAGTTCTCGTAATCACACCTCCCATGCAAGGGTCTATTTCGTCGATACCCAAATCATCTGCCATTTCAATTGTAATAGCGTCAGGCATTGAGCAGTTGTCGATAGCTGTTGCCATGACATCAGGTAGCATTGTAGTATTGCAATCCAAACCCGTGACATTATCAGGACAGGTAAGCTCCGGAGGCGTATTATCTTCAATGGTAATAATTTGTTCGCAAGTTAATGTAAAAAACGGTACTTCCGGAGCATTGCAAATGGTAGCCGTCCACGTTCTGGTTATTACACTTTCGAATGAACAATCACCTTCAGCTACAGCATCTTCAAATGTAAAACTCGCATCGTCCACACAATCACCCGTGAAGGTAGGTTCTCCGGTATCAGCTGGGTCTGTGCTATCTGTACACCCCAATGTAACATCAGCCGGACACATGATTTCAGGAGGCACAGTCGGCCAGATAAAAGACTCGAAGGTAATACAGTTTCCATCGGGATTACCATCTCCTGTTTCGTCAACTCCAGCACCACCAGTACAAGTATCATCCACTTGATCTCCCGTTGCGCCTGTACTGACTGCTTCTCCGTTTGTTCTGATTTCAAAAAATATCGTTCCATCCGCAGCATCAGCGTTTAAGTCACATGCTGGTATTACTATATCAAGACAAGTTGGCGGACCTGCACAGGCATCGACACCTGTAGTTGTTGACTGGCTGATGATGTCTCCGGCACTGTTGGCAATAAATGCTACTTCACAGGCATTATTAAAGTCACCACGAAAACAGAGTGTCAATACGCCATCAGTACAAGACAATTGATTGCCAGATGGAACAGGTATCGTGATGATCAAATCGGGTCCTTCCTCCGAACCTCCTTGCGTACCGTTACCGTTCTCATCGCAAAACTCGGTACCGTCTGTGATGGTAATAGAGCCTTCTCCCCCTGTGCTTGCGGGAGGAGTATATGGCGATGCATTGAGATAGTTGGTACTCATATCCACATCCGTAATAGATAAGCCAGCATCCGCAGCAGTTGTGTTACCGGGCATATTTGGGTCAAAGTCTATATTACAAGGGTTTTGGGCAAAAATGAAAGTGGCACACATCAATAAACACATTGACATGATTAAAGGTAAAATCCTTTTCATAATATTTGAGTTTCAATAAATAAAATGGGGACGCGAAGGAACAAAGTTCCAAAGCATAAAGAAATGGTTTCGACTGAGTATTATTAGGGGAGCTTTGGAATCATTTTAATGCTAAAAATGATGATGAGGTGTTTGATATACTAAAAAAATTAATTGTAATCAGCTGATATATAAAAGAGTAGCTTATTTACATTATCTTATAGTTAGGGAAGAGGAAGAAAATAATCTACCCCAAATGAAGAAGTTATTTTTTTTATATGTTTGGCTAAATTTGACGCGCATAGCCGAGCTACGTAAGGAAGATTTAGTGAAACATATAAGAAAAAGAACAATTCAGACGGGTAGATTATTTTTTTCGTCTTCCTTTAATGTGTCCGCAATTAATGCGTCCGCAGTTTATCAGTCCGCAGTCCGCAATTTAACGTGAAGTTACTCGCGTACTAACAGCAGACAGCGGACAGAAAAACCGCCGACTTATTTTTTAAGCGGCAAAAGAAGTTCCGCAGCCACAGGTATCCGTCGCATTTGGATTGGTAAACGTAAAACCACGATTATTCAAGCCGTCGAGGAAGTCGATTTCCATACCGAGCAGATAAATAGCATGGGCTTTATTCATGTATACCCGAATACCATTTATTTCAAATTCGTCGTCTTTATCTTCCTTCACATCAAAACCAAGTATATACGTAAAGCCCGAACAACCACCTCCTTTTACACCTACACGCAGTCCGTGGTCGGCAGATAATTTTTGTTCTTCGCGAATGCGTTCCAATTGTTTGATAGCACCGTCGGTGAGCGTGACGGGCATTGTTAATGTCTCCATATCTAATGAGTGAATTTTGAATAAGTGAATGAGTGAATGTTAATGCGACAATGCTGAAATGCTACAATATTTACCCTACTGACGCAATGAAAACGACTCATTTTTTTTACTCATTTATTCCAAATAATTTACAAAATTACGAAATGTTATTGACTTCGTTATTTATTAAATAACTTTGCAGCCAAATTTGTTGTGTTTCAGTCGATAGTTGATAGTCCATAGTCGATAGAAAAGCATGTTAATTGATTGTTTTACAATCAATTAATGAAAGTACTTGCATTCACCTATGGACTATCGACCATCGACTATCGACTAAAAACTTTATGGAAATTTTACTTGAATTATTGAAATATACCATTCCTGCGCTCGTCATTTTCTTGACGGTACATACGATGTTGCGTCAGTATTTTCAATTTGAAGCTCGCGCGAAGGAATTGGATTTTAAAGCTGGTAATAGAAATATCACTTTGCCCTTGCGCCTGCAAGCCTACGAGCGATTGACAGTTTTGTGTGAACGTATTTCACTGCCCAATCTCATCTTACGCATACGCACAGGCAGCATGACGGCAGACGATTTGCAGATTGCCTTGCAAGTCGCTATCCAACAGGAACTTGACCATAATGTCGCCCAGCAGATGTATGTTTCGCCCGAATTGTGGCAAATCATTAGCCTCGCCAAAAACGACGCTATCTATACCATCAATCAAGTAGGCAAACAAATGCCCGACGGTGCTTCCGGTTTGGAATACAGCCGCGAACTATTCCGCTTTCTCGATGAAAAAGGCGGTACAGGTTTAGACCAAGCTCTGCTCGGCATCAAAAAAGAAGTGAGCTTGTTGTTGTGAGTCGTTTATTGCTTTATTGCTGAATGGTTTTACTGTTAAATTGTTTTATTGATGTATTTTTTGCTTCGCAAAAAATACAAATAACAGTAAGTGAAAGAATAAAGCAATAAAACAATAAAACAATAAAATATTATTATTCTCTCATATTGCCCTCTGACTGTCGTTCGCCTTCCTCTTCGGGCTTACGTGGACGGTATCTTCTGTATGGTTTTTCTTCTTTTCCGTACAAGAATCTCACAATCGTATTCGGATTAAATGATATTTCTTTAATATGGCTAAGACCTTCCGGCTTCGGATATTCCGTGCCGGGCAAGCGCATACAGAACAGTTTGGTTGGGATTTCTGATGAAAGCTCAACTTCTGCTTGGATCCAATGGTCATTGTGCGGAGAATCGCCTTGTAGGACGACTATCATGTCTACTTCATTCTCATGAAGTATTTCCTTAATGTGGGCTTTAATAATATTGTAATCGTGAAAATCCTGTTCTGGTTCGTGACAAATAGCGACATCTCTCCCTATTTTCCCCTTTTCGTTCCATTTATGAATTTTCTTCAGCCAGTGCGCTTCGTTTTCAGCACAGCTTACAAATATTGATTTTGCCATAGTTTTGAAGTTTAATTTCAGAAAACCAAGATGTGTAAATATAGGGTTTTACGAAATTTGTGCTTTCGTATTCAAAAAGGTTGTCTTTAAAAACTGTTTTGTTAGTAAAATAATTCCTGTTATTCAATGCTTAGTGAAAGAAAATAAATAACTTGCCCCATTATGGAACAATTTATTTAATTTCTTTCAGCTTACTTCTTACCTGCCTCGGAGTGCCTTTGAGAGTTTCCTAATACAATGATAATTATTTTTTTAAAAATATAAAAATATTTTTCATTAAGTTTATTTGTGTATAAATTACGTTAACTAAAAACTAATGAGTGAATAAGTGAATGAGTTCATTTCGAATGAATAAATTTTATTTCATTTAAATCACTAATAATGAGTATTTTAGAAGATAAAAAAATAGGTATTTTACTATTACATCAAAACAAAAGATAACGATGTAATACATTCACTCATTCAAAATTAATCCACTATCATTGTTGCGGTATCTAATTCCTGCTGAACAATATTTTGGGGCAATTCGCGGTATTCGTACTCTTGTGTACGCAATTGCGGTACAAATCCTCCATCACGTATGGCTTGTTGTATGCCATCTGCCGTAAAACGGAAGGCTGCGCCTGCCGCCGACACTACATTCTCTTCTATCATAATTGAGCCAAAATCATTTGCCCCAGAGTGCAGACACACCTGCGCGACTTGCTTGCCTACCGTCAGCCATGAGGCTTGTACGTTGACAATATTGGGCAACATAATGCGACTCATAGCTATCATACGAATATACTCGTCACTTGTTACAGTATTTCGGGCGCGTTTGATGCGTTTTAGCATCGTGTCCTCGTCTTGGAAGGGCCAAGGAATGAATGCTAAAAAGCCATTTGCATGAGTTGGTTTTTCGGCTTGTACTTCGCGCAAACCCACGAAATGCTCGAATCGTTCGCGGTCGGTTTCTACGTGTCCAAACATCATGGTGGCAGAGGTCGTGATGTTGAGTTGATGCGCGGCACGCATCACATCGAGCCACTCCTGACCACCGCATTTCCCCTTCGAAATCAGGCGGCGTACACGGTCGCTCAGTATCTCTGCACCTGCACCCGGCAAGGAGTCTAAACCTGCTTCTTTTAAAGCACTAAGTACTTCTGTATGAGTTGCTTGTTCCAGTTTGGCGATATGTGCGATTTCGGGTGGTCCGAGGGCATGAAGTTTGAGTTCAGGATAAAGGGATTTGAGTTCACTAAAGAGTTTACAGTAGTAATCCAAGCCCAAGTCAGGATGGTGTCCGCCCTGCAAAAGTAACTGATTTCCACCGTAAGTAAAAGTCTCTTCTATCTTCTTTTTATATTCTTCTATCGTCGTAATGTAAGATTCTTCGTGTCCGGGTTTGCGAAAGAAGTTGCAAAACTTACAATTGGCTATGCAAACATTTGTGGTATTAGAATTTCGGTCTATTATCCATGTCACAGTATCATTCGGAACATGGTGCTGGCGTAGGGCGTTGCCGACATACATAAGTTGGGCAGTTGTGGCATGTTCCCACAGGTGCAAGCCCTCATCTACGGTCAAAAATTCGAGTCCCAATGCGCGATGCAAAAGATTATTTACTTCCATTTTTTTGTTAGCAATTTAATTATAAGTTTAACAATCTCATTGAGTTTAGGTTTAGATTTTGTCCAAATTGATTTTGTTAAGGTTTTGTCTCACTACTTAACACGGACATTCCTGCCCGTACCTTGCGTGTGTACGAACAAGAATGCTCACGTTACGGATTCAAAGCAATCCGCATCACATAATTATTCGCAGTCATATACAGCATCGTTTCATCTAAATTGAGCGCACAATTCGCGGTCGTTTGTCCAATATTAGGGAAGAGGAAGAAAATAAACACTACATCTTCACGCCGTTATTTTTTCTTTACATAAGTCAAATTTGACGCGAATAATGGGTTATTTAAGGAGAATTTGGTGAAGTATAAAGGAAAAAGAACAAGTCGAGAATATACATTTATTTTGTTCCTGATACTAATCATTCTCATTCTTTTGATAAAGATCTCGGTATAAAAATGCGTGTATCTTATGAACTTGACTTCACATTAAATCAGTTGAGTGTATAAAATATTAGGGGAACTTTAATTTGTTTGAATGTATCATAAGTTCGTGGTATTAGAGGTACGTTAGTACCGACCCCGTTTGTAGCAAAGTTTGAATAACAAGCTCATAAGGTACGTTAGTATTGACCCCGTTAGTACGTATAAACGGAGTCGGTGCTAACGCACCTTATGAGTTTGGGAGGAGCTTTCTTGCACCAAACGGGGACGGTGTGCTGCACCTTTTATATATAATTGCCCCTAATGTTTTATACACTCAAATCAGTTGCTTATCTCCATAAATGCCTTTTTTGATGCTTTACCAAAACCATCCCTATGGCTATCGGGATTGATTTTCAGTTTGTAAAAATTTAAACATGCTTTAAACAAAATGGGAATTAGAAAATTAAAATTTATGCCGTAAGTGACTGATATTAAGTGTTTTAAATTTTATAAAAAAAATAGTATGTAGTATTTTTTGGTTCTTTGACAAATTTAGTGGTTGTTCGTTTCTTGCGTAAGGGATAGTAGGTGTTGTTTGAACGTAACGGAGCGATAGCGGAGTGGAGAGAGTGCCGGATAGCCCGAC
>ENA-ORXT01001870-ORXT01001870.1-marine-metagenome-genome-assembly--contig:-NODE-1870-length-26775-cov-10.950109_pt1 | contig 26775 bp, 19 predicted proteins | sample MGYA00237868_ERZ511482 | MGnify/ENA metagenome assembly ERZ511482
AATTATATCGTCAACAAAATTGATGGTATCGTTGGCAAAATGGAAGAATCTTCTATTGCTTTAGTTGACGTAATGGCCAATAATAATGTTTTCAAATAATTGAAAACTTCCTTATAGTTATTTAATTACTGATTATTAATTATTCTTATAACGTAGAACAATACGTATAATTTATAAATGATCGATATTTAGTAATCAATAATCTATAAGTGATTTATTGCTATTAGATTTTATGCTTGGGCGATTTATCGTCTAAAGTGAAAAATCAAAATATCTTGTAAATACAAGACTTTATAAAAAAAGTGTATCTCGATACACCAAAAATGCCTAAATAAACATCCATTAAGGTGTATAAAAGATTAGAGCGATTGTAAAGTCTGATAATAGATTAAAACTATGTATAAATTTTTATCTAAAAATGGTCAATTACTAGCTTTTGTTTTGGGCTTAGTAATTACGGCTATCTTTATGTTTTCTGTCTTTAGTGGATTGGATACGTTCAACGCATTAGCAGAAGATCAAAGAGGAACAACAGATATCTTTAATTTCGGACTATATGCTGCTGCTGGTTTAACTGTCTTTGCAGCTCTTGCAGCAGTTCTAGCAAGTCTATTCCAAACACTTTCTAATCCAAAGGGTGCGTTAAAAGGACTTATAGGGGTAGCTGCTATTGCTGGCTTATATTTTGTAGGTCAGTCTTTTGCTGGCGCAGATAGTTCAGGTGTAACTCGAGTTATAAAAGAGTTCTCTGTAACACCAGGTCAAAGCAATTGGATTGATGGAGCCATTGGTGGTGGTTTAGCTTTATTAGGAATAGCACTAGCTGTATTCGCTATTTCTGAGCTATTAAATTTCTTTAAGTAAGAAAATTCCTATACTCTTTAAATATATTTTATTATGGCAAAGACAAGCACAAGAGATAGGATGAAGAATGAAATTAATGCAGGGTCTATGGCTGATATTGCCTTTCTGTTATTAATCTTCTTCCTAGTGACAACAACAATTGATGTTGATAAAGGTATTTTTGTCAAATTACCACCATGGTCTGATGAGGAGCCAGATATTACTAAATTGAAGAAGCGGAATGTACTTTCTGTTTTAGTAAATGCTCAAAATCAACTTTTGGTAAGAGGGGAGCCGGCGCAGGTATCTGATTTGAAAGATAGAACTAAAGAATTTATTGCGAATCCTCGTAGAATTGAAGATTTGGCGGAAGCACCTAATAAAGCTATTATTTCTTTAAAGAATGATAGGGGTACGAATTATGAAACGTACTTAGGAGTTTACAATGAATTGAAAGCTGCTTATGCGGAACTATGGGATGAAGAATCACAAAGACGGTTTAAAAAACCTTATAGTGATGACTTACCTATCGCAATGCGGAAAGAGATAAGATCTAAATTTCCTTTGGTTATTTCAGAAGCAGAACCAACCAACTTTGGGGAAGAATAAATTGGACTGTTTGTTTAGTTTAACCGTTTATTTCTAATTGTAATAGGCGTTTGATTAAACAAATAAACACCCTCATCCCTATCGGCTATTTATTTTAACTGATAAAAAAGTAATATGGCTAAATTCCAGAAAAAAAGAGGTAAAGCCTCTCCTGAAGTATCTACGGCATCATTACCTGATATTATTTTTATGCTTTTGTTCTTCTTTATGGTTACAACCGTATTGAGAGATGCAGAGAAAAAGGTAACAGTTAGTGTGCCTCGTGCTTCTGAGCTGACAAAGTTAGAACAAAAATCTTTGGTGCATCATATTTATGTGGGCAAACCAATTGAAAGATTTCAAAAGCTTTATGGTACAAGACCTAGAATGCAATTAGGTGATAAAATTGCAGATGGTGTAGGGGATTTGCCCTTGTTTATAGAAAAGCATAAAGTGAAATTACCTGAATCACAACACGCCAGAATTACCTCTTCCTTGAGAGTTGATGGAGAAGTGACGATGGGGATTGTTCAGGATATAAAAACAGCTTTAAGAAAAGCAAGTCAGCTAAGGTTAAATTATTCCGCTAAACAACAAGAAGAATAATTTATTTGTTGACGGGCAATTGACTTTAAAAAAAGGGACGGTTTCAAACCGCCCCTTTTTTTGTTGATATTGGGTCGTCAACACAATCAATCTCTACTTCAAATAAGGCGCTGCGCTCTTAAATTTGAGGTTTAGATTGAAATTGGGCGTTAAAATCTTCTAAAAAATAGCTTTCTAAGGAAAACACTACTTTTATAAGAGTAAGAAAACTATTATCTTTGCAGCCGTTTTCAACTAATAAGATATAAATCGTCATGAAAAAAGATATTCATCCAGAAAATTATAGGTTTGTTGTATTTCAAGACCTTTCTGCTGATTTTTCCTTTCTTACTAAATCTTGTGCTCCAACTAAAGACACAATAGTTTGGGCAGAAGATGGAAAAGAATACCCTTTAATTAAAATGGAAATTTCTAGTGAGTCTCATCCATTTTATACAGGAAAAATGAAATTTGTGGATACGGCAGGTCGTATTGACAAATTCAACAAGAAATTTGCAAAGTTCGCAAGCGAGAATCCAGATGCTAGTGCGGAGGAAGAGGAGGATAAATCTGCGTAAATTGCCTGACAGTCTTGCGAAAAAAGCCTCAATCAATACTTGGTTGAGGCTTTTTTCATTTAAAATTAGTTGGATTATTGCTATTCTTGTTGAAATGTTACTATTTGAAGATAACTTTTAACTTTTTTGCTTGCCTAATGACAAATATTATATTATTCGATAGTGAGGTCAGAGAACAACTACTGCCTTTCACTTTCACAAAACCAGTAGCAGAAATTCGCTTAGGAATTTTTACTATCCGAGAAAAATGGGAACGCTGGCTGAAAGGAACTGCTTCTTATATTACGCAAGAGTACCTTGCGCCTAAATTTCCGTTACGTATAGCATCTGAAAACTACGTTATCAATGGTGCTATTTTACCTAATGCTGCTTTGTGCCAACTGATAGCGACCTTGAATCTAAATGAGGCCTTGATGATGCAAGGGAACTTTATCGCTGCTAAATTGAATGAAAAGCAATTTAAGCATCTAATGAATGATGAAGAAATAGAATCTCTGGTTGGCTACGAAATTCCTGATACGCCCATTCAGAAAATAGAAAATATTTGGGATATTTATAAACTGAATGACGCAGCCTTAAAGAGTGACTTCGAATTAGTTACCAAAAATAGACAATCTCAACCTATCAGTTCTTCTAATCGAGTGATAGGAACTGGTCCAATTTTTTTGGAAGAAGGGGCTGTTGTGGAATGTGCTAATTTAAACACGACACTTGGACCTATTTATATTGGAAAAAATGCGGAAGTAATGGAAGGCTGTTCTATTAGAGGTAGTTTTTCTTTGGGAGCGCATTCGACCGTTAAAATGAGTGCGGCTATCTATGGTCCGACTACTATTGGCCCTCATTGTAAGGTCGGAGGGGAAATTAAAAATGCGGTGGTAATGGGCTATTCTAATAAGGCACACGATGGCTATTTAGGTAATTCTGTAATAGGAGAGTGGTGTAACTTAGGCGCAGATACGAATAATTCTAACCTTAAAAATAATTATTCTAATGTAAAAGTTTGGAGCTATGACGCAGAACAATTTATGGACTCCAAACAACAATTTTGTGGCTTATTTATGGGGGATCACTCCAAATGTGGAATTAATACCATGTTTAATACAGGCACAGTAGTCGGTGTTTTTACCAATATTTTTGGTAGCGGTTTTCCAGCTAAACACATTCCTTCTTTTACTTGGGGTGGAGTAGAAAGCAATTCTACCTATCAACTAGATAAAGCGCTACAATTGGGAGAAAAAGTCTTTAAGCGACGAAATTTGGATTTTGACGATAAAGAGGTAGCTATTCTTACTAATATTTTTCAGCAAAGTACCAAATATCGTTCTTGGGAAAAAAAAGTAGCTGTTAAAGAAGTGGTTAGTTGATTGATTATTAATAATTCTGCAGATGGAATAGATTTTTAGCGGGAGTAAATTGGTTTTGTTTTTTGCAAAAAAAAAATCAAATTCACTCCCGCTAAAGATACTTTCCACTAAATACACTTTTTATCCACTATTCTAATCAACTAGTAATTCATAATCAATCAATATTCAAATTTGCAAATCCCTTCTTGGAAATACTACCTTAGTTATTTGTTTGAATTCCACATAGAAAGTGCGCCTTCCGAAATAAATCCGCATCTCTATGTCAGCCTTAAAAAAGGTAGATATCAGTTGTCTACTGCTAATGCAGTCTATTCCTATGCAGATTTATATGATAATTTTTCAACAGCTTTTAAAAAACTGAATATAGAGCAATTAGATATAGAAGATGTTTTATTATTAGGTTTTGGTTTGGGAAGTATTCCTTATATGCTAGAAAAAAAATTTAATAAAACCTACCAATATACAGCCGTAGAAATTGATGAAAATGTGTTATACCTCGCCAACAAATATGTCCTTCCCGAATTAAATGCGCCTATCAACTTCATTCCAAACGATGCAGCCATTTTTGTAAGCTATTGTCAAGAACAGTTTGATTTAATCTGTATGGATGTTTTTCTGGATGATGAAATTCCAGAGCACTTTGAGTCGGAAGACTATTTACTTCAATTGAAAGATTTATTGAAGCCAAATGGAATTTTATTGTTTAATAAACTAGCTTTAAGAGAAGATGATAAAGAACGCTGCAAGGCATTTCTGCCTGTGTTTATGAAAATTTTCCCCAAGGGGACTTATCTCGATGTGAATGGTAATTGGATGTTTTTAAATCTTAAAGCGTTAGTGGAGTAGTCTATGATACTACTTATATTCTACTGATTAAATAAATTTTTATTTTTACGATCAATCTAAAAAAATAAATAATGAAAGGAATAAAGGGTACATCAAATGAAACCTACAGAAAATTGATGGGAAATGGACTCAAATATGTTATTCCGAAATTTCAAAGAGATTATAGTTGGGAGTCTGAGCAATGGGATGACCTATGGCAGGATATTCAATTGATTTTAGAAGAGAAGGAAAATGAACATTACATGGGATATTTAGTATTACAAACTACCGACGACAAAACATATACAGTAATTGATGGACAACAAAGATTAACCACTCTAAGTATTTTAATCTTAACAATACTCAAAAAATTAAATGACTTTATAGATAGTGGTGAAGAAATTCAAGATAATCAACTCCGAATAAATACTTACAGAAGTAATTATATTGGAACATTAAATACGATTACTCTTATATCTGATAATAAATTAAGATTAAATAGAAATAGTGATGATTATTATAGAAATTACATGATACTCCTAAGAGACTTACCAATAAGAAACACAAATTCTTCTGAGAAACACATGAGAAGTTGTTTTGAATGGTTCTATAAAAAACTAAAGAGATATTCTACTGGAAAGGAAATCGCAAACTTCTTAGAAACCATAGTTGACAAACTATTTTTTACGGTTATAACGGTCACAGATCAAATAAATGCCTTTAAAGTATTTGAGACCTTGAATGCTAGAGGAGTTCAACTGTCTTCATCAGATTTATTAAAGAATTACTTATTTTCAGTAATTGATGAATCTGTTCCTCATCATACTGAAATCGAAGAATTAGAAAAATTATGGAGTAGAATAATAGGGAAATTAGGCAATAAAAAGTTTGAGGACTATTTACGGTATTATTGGAATAGTAAAAATAAAACTGTTAGAAAAAATCAATTATTTAAAGCTGTTAAAAGTAATATTAATTCAAAGGAAGATACCTTTAAATTAATTAGAGATTTGGAGTTCTCCGCAGATATATATATGGCTATACAAGACCCTGAAAGTGAACTATGGAATAGTGAATCTGACATAATTAAAGCATTAAAAGACCTTAAATTATTCCAAATAAAACAGACAAATTCTCTTTTGATGGCAGCTTACAAGAATTTGGATATAAACTCTTTTAAAAAAATACTAAAATCTTGCGCTGTCATTTCATTTAGGTACAATATCATAGGAGGTTTAAACCCAAATGAGCAAGAGGAGACTTACAATAAAATAGCCAATTATATTAGTACCAATGAAAGTTTCAATCTTGAGGATTTTCGTTCAATTTATGTTTCAGATATAAATTTTGAGAATGATTTTAAAACTAAATATTTTAAACGAACTGCAAAAAATCATAAAATAGTTAAATATATATATTCGAAGATTGAAAGGCACACTTACAGTAATGACTTAAATTCAGAGAGTGATAATTTTACTATTGAACACATTTTACCAGAAAGTGCTGATGAAAATTGGGGAGATTTTAATAATGAACAAATAAATCGGTCTATATATCGCTTAGGGAATTTAGCTTTGTTGGAAAGTACTTTAAACAGGGAGGCTGGAGTTAAGTCTTATCAAGATAAAAAGGAAATTCTTTCCAAGTCAAATTGCCATTCAACTCGTTTAGTTCCAGAAAATTATAAGAACTGGGATGAAAATAAAATTTCAGCTAGACAAAGGGAATTATCCAAATTGGCGAAATCCATTTGGAGAATACAGGAATTAAATTAAAGCTTGTTGTCACCAAGAAGAAAACTGGTTAGAGCCTACCCTAATCCCCTGTCATTGAGTGATAAAAATAATGGCACTATGGGGAATTATCATTGGACTCCCGAAAGAAAAATAATTATGAATGGCTTTGAGCAAGCTCAAGTAAAATGGTCTCACCTATTGAAAAACACCCATATATTTCTTTTTAATCATATTTTGTTTAACTTTGTTAGGTAACGCTATATAAATAAACTGCTCTAAACCCGCAGTTGTAAGTGCTCAATCGGATAGTAATTGATGACGTTCCAAAGGATATGTCTTTATTAGTTTTCCTTTAATTGAGGACTTAACACGAATTTTACAAATAAATCTAAACGCACTAACATTATGTTTCTTACACACACTGCAAAGGGCAAACCCTATTGCCCTATATTTGTATATAGTTCCTATTACAAACGAGTTATCCTATATCTTTTCTTAATCTTCCCCTTTTACGGTATCGCCCAATACGAGCGCATAGTCATCAATGAAATCTCTGGAGATGGCGGAAATATTGAAGCTCGTAATGATGCCATTGTAGAATTAGCTGGACCATCAGGAACAGATATTGGCTGCATGGTTTTGACCAATACAGAATGGGCAGTCGTACTACCTGCTGGAACAACCATTCCAGCGGACGGCGTATTTATCATTGCTTGTGAAGAAGGCAATAACGGAGGCGCAAGTGTGTATGCAGGCGCACAAACAGGCCTATCTTGCGAGGTATGCGACTTCCCTGGCCTACAAGTAGATTTCGATGTTTGTAATCCAGTAAATGCTAATTATGTATCCACCTCTTTATATAATAACTATGGCTTTACATTAGATAACGGTTTTTGTGGTAGTAATAGTGATGGCGATCAAGTGATACTTTTTCAACCTGATGGAACTCCTCATGATGCTGTTTTTTGGGGTAACGTAGGGATGACGAATGCCAACGGAGGAGCGACTACTTTTGGTGGATCGTCTGGTAACTGTGGTTCTAATACCGACCATGTAGCAGCACAAATAGGTCAAGCTTATACGCTCGGTGATAATGATGATAATGGAATTATTAACGATTATATTGATTCCCATATAGGATTTAAAGCAAATGGTGGTAATGCCACGGCAGTTGCAATAATGCCAATTGGAAATGATGATTTGGGAAATCCAGAAATTGCTGGTAGCTTTTTAACTGTTCCTCCCGGAGACTGCGATGCTACTAACCAGAAGTACACTGTTCCTAGTTTGGCAGACCCTGTGTGGGCAGATGTGGGTTTGGCATTGGTTGGGTGTAATTCAACGCATATTCGTTTAAATGATATTAGTGCTACTAATAATAGCCAACAAAATAAACGACCTTTCACCACTTCTTCTCATCAAGATGATCCAGATTTAAATGCGGATTGGATGGCTTATTTGGCTACTGATTTAGTGCCTAGTTCTGTCGATGCGATTGCTGCTGCTGCACAGTGGCAAGTAACGAATCATCCAAATCCAGGAGAACCGAATGATGCAGATGCTTGGGATTTTTTCTATGACGCAGGTAATGGGGAAGTAATGATTAATGATAAAGATGAAATTGCTATTTCCTTATGTGAAGCCCAAAATATCACTTTTGGTTTGCGAGTCTATAATTACCAACATGTAGAACCCAATAGTATGACAGCCAACAAAGCAGGTTCTTTTGTACAGAATGAAACAGGGCAAATCCAAACTTGGACCATAGACAATGTAGGGAGTAGCACAACAACAGGCACGGCTACTAGTAATGAAGATGGCATTACTACTTTCCGATTTACTTCGAATCCTTTAGCAATAGGTACGCAAAATTCTTTCACTTTAGTTTGGGACGATTATACGAATTGCTGTGGTTCAGGTAGTCAGCAGACCGTAATTAATAGCAATAATCCCAATGAATGTTATGAAAAAATAAAGATACAGGTTACCGTAAATGAAGCAGTAAATCTTGCTACCAATTCAATCAATTGTCCCGAAGATTTTAAAATAGGTGTAGGTATGGTAGACATTAGCAAGCTGTTATCTAGTCCCAATTCCGCTGTAAATTATATACTAAAAGAAAATGTAGTACTTGGTCAAGAAAGCAGTACAGGAACAGTTGTTACAACTAGTACAACAGGGCAATTTAATTTGGCAACTACTTTAGTTCCACCTTTGGCAGTGATTGTCCAAGACCTTGCAAATTGTGGACAAGAACAGATTGTAACGATAGGGGAGGAGTGTCAAAGTACGCCCCCCTGTCCTAAACTGGTAGGGGCAATTATAGATAAAAATACGATTTGCCCAGAGGAGGCTTTTTCTTTAAATGTAGCTGCTGATCTGAGTAGTGATTTAATGGATGGCAGCCAAATAGATTGGTATTATGGGACAGATGCACAATTTGACCCTTTGGATGCGAATAGTGTGGGATACGAGGGCCTACTACCAATCGCCTCCAATATTATCGTTACTGGTCCAGATTGTCCCACGGATGGAGCAAATATTTTTATCTCTGAAATGTCGGATCCTTTGGATGATTGGGAATGTCATCGCTATATAGAGATTTATAATGGTGGTCCTTGCCCACAAGATTTATCAGGCTGGACCTTATATGCGATAGGGAATAATAGCCAAGTTGTTCCTTTTTCTTTATTTGGAATCATAGATGTTGGACAAGCTTTGGTGGCTTCGGCAGCATGTGCGACTAATTTTACACCAGATTTTGTGATACCTAATAATGCAAATTGGGAGGGTAGTTTCCCCGGTAATTTTAATGGACAATCAAGAGACGGAGCAGAATTGTATGATGCTATGGGCAATTTAATAGATGCGGCAGTCCTCAATACAATGGATACCAATGATTGGTTTGAAGATAATGTGGCAATTAGATTACCCAATATTTGTACAGGTTTTACCCAAACAAATACCTTATGCGATGTAGCGGCTACTTGTAATTATTTAACAGACAATTGGCAAATAATGGCAGGTAATAGTAATGCAAGTCCGCAGACGCATTTCGTAAATGCAGATGCTTGTCCTACTGCACTTAGCACAACAACTATTAGTGCTGCCAAGAATTTTTTAGGTACCAATTATTGCAATCAAGCTGTTTATATCAAAGGTGTGCTTAATCCTGTAACTGCAACAGAAATATGTACGGAAGATAATTGGATAACGAATACTTTAACGTTAAGTGTAGAATGCCCAATGGCTAATTTATTAATTGAAGATCATACACTATGTTTGCCCGTTTCAACGGAAGAGATTTTAGCAAGTATCGAACTTTCAGGAGGCACAGGTCCATATAATGTACAAATAGAATTGAATAACAACGGAACGATAAGCACAATAAATAAAACGACGAATACACTTTTAGCGCTAACTTATTCAGACATAATGGCGGCATTAGGAAGTAGCACTTTTTCTAATGTAGAACTAAGTATTGTCGCTTTAGTAGATGCAGGAGGGAAACAATGTAATGGGACTTATAATGAGGACCAAATCTATCTTAGTGTACAAGGCACTTCAATAGGAAGTATAATAGCTAGTAGTCCATTAGCAGATTGCAAGGCTTCTGCAATGGGTAGTATTACTTTCCAATTTGAGCCTCCTAACAGCGGTCCTTGGCATTTTGAATATACAGTAGATAATGGCCCATTAATAGCAGTTACCACCAATAGTACAACATTCATTTTACCCGTAGCTACCTCTGGAACCTATCAATTACAAAGTGTTAGAAATGAAGCTGGTTGCGAAGGAACAATTGCTACGCCCAACACTCAAATAGTTAGTTTACCAAGCCCATTAGCAATTATGGCGGTCGAAGATATTACCATTTGTGGAGATGGAATCCTGCCTATAAATTTAAATGAAGATTTCCTTTTTACTCTAAATGATGATGGAATAGTACAAAATGGTACTGCAACTGAATTAGGGAATATTCAATGGTATAGTAGCAATCCAATCGGTTTACCTACTTTATTACAAAACGAAATAGCCTTATCTTCTAGTCCTTTAATTGTATCTCCTACAACAGTTACTGAGTACTATTATAGATATCAACGACCACTTGATGGCTGTGAAGCTTATGGAAAAGTAAGTGTTTTAATAGACGAGCAACAATGTTGTTCTGCTAATGCAGGTTATCTTTTACCTAATAAAATAGATGGTGATGGGCATTTATGTCAGGGCGAAGATTTAGGGATTTTTTCAGTGAGCTATAAAGATACAGAAACCTTAGAACCTAATGCAAGTGATTATCAATATGTATTTATATTAACAAATACTAATGGGGAAATAATAGAATACACTTCAAATGGCGATTTTGATTTCACCATATTACCAGTAGATATTTATCAAGTACATGGTCTATCCTACAAAATAAGTAATACTCCAAATAATACCTTGGATTATTTAGCGGCAATTAGTACAGATGCAACAAGTAACGATTTGGAACAAATTGAAATGGATAAGGAAGCAGACAATTATTGCTTAGACCTAAGCTCAACAAGTACCGAAGGCGCGCCTATAAGCATTGAAATTTTTCCACTTCCAGAAGCGAATCTAATTGCAGCAAGTGACCTATTAGATTGTACAGGTGCTGCAAGTGCTTCGCTTACTTTTGAAATGAATCCGCCAGATGGTGGCCCGTGGGAAGTGGAATACAATATAGATGGAGGTGCAGGAATTACACAGCAAATTAATAATAGTCCTTTCGTGTTAGCGATTACAGAAGCAGGCGTTTATGAGTTGTTGAGCGTTAAAACGCAAAGTGGTTGCACAGGTACTATAGGTTCACAGAATAAACAAGAAATTACCTCGAAAAGCACACCGAAGCTTCTAAGTGTAGGCACACCAGTTCCTATCTGTGATGATGGCCTAAGCCAGCAAATAGACTTACAAAGAGATGTACAATTCAGTATAGAAAAAGATGGAATTACGGTAACTGGTAATACAGAGACGATAGGAAATATTAGTTGGTATGAACAAGATCCTAGCAATTTATCATCAACGGAGTTGGAAACAAGTGCATTGAATGAACTACTAATTTCTCCAACTACGAATACGACTTGCTATTTTGTTTATAAAAATCCTACAGATGCCTGCACCTTACAAGGAGCGATACAGTTAATAGTGAGTGAACAAGAATGTTGTTTAGCGGATGCGGGTACCTTAGTTCCTGCTGCTGCATACGATAATGGAACGCTATGTCAAGGCGAAGATTTAGGTAGTTTTTCAGTGAGCTATGAAGGTGTAGAGGATTTAGAACCTAATACAAGTGACTATCAATACGTGTTTGTATTAGCAAATACTAATGGGGAAATAATAGCATACACTTCAAGTGGCGATTTTGATTTTACCATATTACCAGCAGATATTTATCAAGTATATGGTTTATCCTATAAAATAAATAATACTCCAAACAATGCCTTAGATTATTTAGTGGCGATTAATACAGATGCAACAAGTAACGATTTGGAACAAATTGAAATGGATAAGGAAACAGGTATTTATTGCTTAGCCCTAAGCTCAACAAGTACCGAAGGCGCACCTATAAGTATTCAGATTCTCCGACTACCAGAAGCAAACTTAGTAGCAGCAAGCGATTTGTTAGATTGTACAGGTACTGCAAATGCTTCGCTTACTTTTGAAATAACTCCACCAGATAGTGGCCCGTGGGAAGTGGAATACAATATAGATGGAGGTACAGGAATTACACAGCAAATAAATAGTAGTCCATTTGTATTAGCAATTGCGGAAGCAGGAAGCTATGAGTTATTGAGTGTGAAAACTCAAGACGCTTGTACTGGCTATTTAGGTAGTTATACGAAGCAGCAAATAGCCCCAGCTAGTTGTGCTACTGATGGGGCAGAATCTGCTACAATTCCAACCATGAGCCAATGGGGATTAATGATATTTTTATTAATTGTATTGAATTTTAGTCTTGTTTTTATAAAACGGATAGAGTTGATTGGAGGTAGTTGAAAATTGAAAATAGTATTTGTACACTGAACGAGGTGAGAAATTTAATAGACAAAGAATAGCTGAGAAAATGACGCATATAAATTTTTTTATTAAATAAAAGTATTTTATGTATGTGTTTTTTTGAAAATGTCTTATCTTAGCGAGATATTTAATAAAAATTTATGTAGTTTTGTAAATAATACATGGATTTTTTCTATCGGTTGATACATCCTACCGATTGTTACGTCCCTTCCGATTAATAAAAGTATATCTCTCAGTGGAGTAATTAATAAAAAGATATTTAGTATTGTCAATAATATTAAACATTTTTTCTATCGGTTAATACAACCTACCGATTCTTGCGTCCCTACCGATTAATAAAAGTATATTCAAATTTTTCTAATTGCGGATTTTATTCCTCAACTATTCTCGGTTTAGAGAAAAAGTAAAGTAATACTATTCAGAACTATCAAGATGCCTCTTTATCTGGCTTCTAAAATTAGAATTTCTAATAAAAAAAATTAACTTTTTATTGCTGACGAGCTTATTAAGCTCTCTACATTATAATAATTACATCTCTACATTATAATAATTACATCTCTACTATTATAATAATTACATCTCTACTATTATAATAATTACATCTCTACATTATAATAATTACATCTCTACTATTATAATAATTACATCTCTACATTATAATAATTACATCTCTACATTATAATAATTACATCTCTACATTATAATAATTACATCTCTACTATACATTTAACTGGACTTTAGCCATTGGCCCTTAGTCTTTAGTACGCTTATACTTGGCAGTAGGAATTGGTTAAATACTTTTTTTACACTCGAATAAAAAAGACGAAGGTAAAGTAAGTATTACGATAATATCCTAGCGCTTGGTAGGCTACCACTAAATACTAATAGCTGAAGACCAGCTTAAAAGTATATTCAAGATTCTCTAATTGCGGGTATGAACCCTCAGCTATTTTCGCTTTAGAGAAATATAAAGCGATTCAATTAGGTGGGGGGCAGTGCCATCTGATAATAAACTCAAAATAATTTAATTTCCTGTTTCAGGATTAACCAAAGAAGCACTAAATCTTTTAACCAAAGCATTTCTAGATAATTTTATTAGTGGCAACTGTTATAATCCCAATTATATGAGGCGCTACTGTATCTGACTTCTAGAGCTTCTAAAAATTTAATTTTCTAATGAAAAATTTTTTAACTCTTTTATTGTGTACAAGCTTATTTAGCTTCTTACATGCACAGGTTCAATTCTGTGTTGACATGAGTTGTTCAGGCCTTACACCTGATGAGGTTTCAGTATTTGGCGGTACAGCTGGATTTGAGAATACTTTTCCAGGTACTCCTTTAGCTGACGATGACGGTGACGGAGTTTGGTGTGGTATGGCAGCTATTGCTGTTGATGATAGTGGTAATGCTGATGAGTATTTATTTGTTGCAGATGAGCAGGTAGAAAGTTTTGCTGTAGATGCCCCATGTACTGTGACTTTTGATGGTGGCCCCGGTATGGTATTCACAAATAGACTTTATACAGGAGGTTCATCCGTGTCCTTTCGATGGGAATCTTGCGATACTGCATGTCCAGCCGACGCAGGTGCAGGTACAGTTATACCAGGAGCAACCGCAACAGCAGCCGTTCCGACCATGAGCGAATGGGGTCTAATGATTTTCTTTTTATTAGTGATGAATTTGAGCCTTGTTTTCTTAAGAAGACTAGAGTTGGTTCGAGCACACTAAGAATTGAGCCTTGAGAGAGATAAATAGAAATTGGATTGAACAATAAATCACCTTTCAAGATCTCATTAATTCTCCATAGGAGAAGTGAACGACCATAGAGAACAGAGATAGCTTTCGTTTAATAATTGATAATAAGTACCTAAATATAAATAATCGTCATTTTTGAAGAGACTATTTTTTCATTATATAACTAAAAAAATTATTGAATAATTTCTTTATTGAACTATTTTTTTAGGAAGTAGAATGGAAAAAGAGTCCTTCAAAAATGACGATTATTTGTAGTTAGGTACTTAATTACCTTTCTACTGCTGGAAGATCAGTTTTCTACTACTTTGGATACCTTCATTATTAATTAATTGAAGGTATAAAATAGATGCCTTTGTCACTTGTAAATTGGATAAATTAAAAGGGAGTGTATTTTGTCCAATGGAGGGCGTTATGGATTTACTAACTAGTTTTTTTCCTAGTATATCTATTACTTGTAAAGTAAGCGGAGTAGTGGTAGAGGATTCAAATGTTATTGAAAACTGCCCATTAGTGGGATTCGGAAATAGCGTCCAGTTAGTTAGTTGTATATGCGGATCATTAGTTGAGGTAGTTTCATCCAAAACAATACCTTCTTGTATACTGCCTGCTTCTCGAATAGTATAATAGGCATTCAATTGCTCAATTTGTAATTCTTGGACCAAGCCAGAGGGCCAGTAAATAGTAACAGCTTCAATAGAGGCGGCTGCTCCCAAACCTATATGTTGCAATAAAGTGCTTTGACTCTGCCAACTACTTCCTGCAATTACTTCCCGAGTATGTAGTCTTCCTAAGTCGTCTTGTAATTGGATAGTAGCTCCAATTGAATTGACATTATTCTCCATACCTATCAATTTAAAGCCTATCCAGCTATTCGAGCGTGTTGCATTTTTATATAATTGAATACCTACATCTTGATTGGCAACCAAAAGATCAAGATGCCCATCTAGATCGTAATCTAAATAAGCAGTCCCATAACTAGCATTGCTGTTAGAAACTACGCCTATAACTTCTGTCCGCTCAAAGCTCATCGAACCTAAATTTTGATACAAGATATTTCGATGAGGACTGAATCTATAATCGTTAGCCACATAGATATCCATCCTACCATCATTATCATAATCTAGAAAATTAGTACCCCAACCCATTCCAATATCTGTAATATTAGCAGCTCTTGAAATATTTTGAAAGGTGCCATCACCATTGTTTAATAACAAAAAGTTAGAGCCTAAGTTAGCAATGTGTAGGTCCATCCAACCATCATTATTAATATCTCCAATATCAACCCCCATTCCATTACTCTCGGTAGCTACTCCTATTGTTTTAGCTATTTCTGTGAAATGTCCAGTGCCATCATTTTGATATAAAAAATTGGGTTGTCTCCCATCGTGTACTAAGTATATGTCTATGTCATCATCTTTATCATAATCAAAAAGGACCGTACCCATTGCCAATCCTTTATCCAATGCACCTGCCTCCAAATTGACATCTATAAAAGTATTATCTCCTTGATTTAAATACATAATATTTTCATCTCGAAAATTAGAGACATAAATATCTAATAAACCATCCCCATTTAAATCAGCCATATTTACAGCCGTAGGCCATCCTGTAGAATTAATACCAGCTGAAAGGGTTATATTTTGGAATTGGTCGTTTTGTAGATTAAGAAATAATTGGTCGGCTGCATTTCGATTACCAACATACAAATCTAACCATCCATCATTATTAATATCTCCCCAGACGGTGGCAAGGCTAGTTAGCGTATCTGGTAAAGCTACTCCCGAAACTTCTGCTATTTCTTCAAAAGTACCATTTCCTTTATTTTTATAAAGTTGATTTTTTTTACCTATGTAGCTTACATAAAAATCATCATAACCATCTCTATTGAAATCTCCTACAGCTATTCCTTCAGCCTTAGGGGCAAATAATAAGCCCGCTGTTTCTGTTACCTCTATATATTCTGCTTGTGCAAAAGCTATTTGTATGGAAAACAATAGCAAAAAGTAAAGGCTTCTTTTCTTTAAAGAGTTGTTCATTTGTCATATATTTTGTTCTGTTAATTTAATCGCTTCTAAACCATCTCAAATATAATTATTATAAGTATATTTTATTGTCTCCTAACTGTCACTCTTACTAAATATTCGTTCTTAATACCTATCTTCAATCGGCTAATAAATTTTCCATTCTCAAGACTTAATTTTCCATTCAAATCTCCTCTACGCTTTCTTTAGGCAACCAACCCTGTTCGCCATTAGACAATTTAACCTTATACCAAGTATCAATTTGATCCAATAGTTCTACTTTTAGGCCTTCATGAATTTTTAACAAACTAGTACTTTTTTCATCAGGTCCATTCTTTAAGTCAAGAACGGGTTCTATTAGGATAGCCAGATGGCTATTTTGCTCAAAACTTGCTTGACTACTAGCCGCTAGAAAAAATAATAGACTCAAGAGTAATAAAACAATTCCCCCAATAAATCCCTGTTTTTTCTTTGCTCTTTCTTTACCTAATAGCCACAACATAAGACCTCCAACACCCAACCATAAAAAAGATAAAGTAAGGAAGCTCCAAAAACCAGAAGTAGCAGTTCTGTAAAAATTCTGCCACCATTTTTTTAAAAAGAAGGTATCAACTCGATCTAAATTGTCTGCTAATTGTTGATTGATTATTTCTAAATTATAAGCAGCGTCTTCATCAGAAGGATTTGCTAATAAGGCACGTTCAAAATTTAAAATGGCTTTTCCTTTTTGCTTCGTTTTAAAATAAGCATTTCCCAGATTATAATAAAGTTCACTAGAAACACTGCCGGTAGCAAGCACTGCTTCATAAGTTTCAATTGCTTGTTGATACTGCCCTTGTGTATAGGCTTCATTAGCTTGAATAAATAAATCTTGGGGAGTGGTCGCTGATAGCGTACTAAAAAAAAAGAGTAAGTAATAAGTCGTTAAAATAATTTGTCTCAAAATATTTAAGATTCAGAGTGGTGCAATGTAAAGAGTGAATGTATAAGGAGCGGTTTTTTATAGGGAGCAAATTTGATTTGTTTTTTGCAAAAAAACAAATCAAATTTGCTCCCTATAAAAAACCGCTATCAAATATACTTTTTACCTGCTATTTTTAATAGAAAAATGGGTTAAAATTCTTCATTTATTTATTCTTAATTCTTCAGTAAATAGGATGTAATTGGACAACAAAATCACGAAATCCAAAGAAGATACGCACCTGCAAATGGCAGTAAAAATAGGAAGGCATCAAACCTATCCAACATACCTCCATGCCCCGGTAATAAATTTCCAGAATCTTTAATATTTAAGCTTCTTTTGAGCATAGACTCTACTAAGTCTCCTATAGAACCAAAAACGGAAACCAATAAAGCCAAGACTAACCAATCTTTTAGAGCTAAATCCTTAAATACCATACTTAATAAATAGGCTGCCATAAAAGCAACAAGCACTCCCCCAAAAGAACCTTCCCATGTTTTTTTGGGAGAAATTCTTGGAAAGAGCTTTGTTCGTCCAATTTGAGAACCTATTAAATAAGCCCCTGTATCATTCGCCCAAGTTAATAGCAACAAACCGAAGATGATATTGGGATGAAAAACACCCGCTCGAAAAGCTATCATAGGTACTAAAGCTAAAGGAATACCTATATAAAATACTCCTAATAATGAAACGCCTATGTTGGTAAAGGGTTTTTCAGAACTTGTATATAGTTCATAAACAAAAGATAGTGCAACTAAGGGTAAAAATAAAAGAAGCCCATTGTACAGAAAGGTATCAGATATTTCGTAGTAAGGTGAATTGTACAGAGCGGTCAATAGAAATGGAAATAAGCCTAAGAATAGAGCTATCCATTTTCTACCACTATTATCTTTACTTAAAGTTAAATCTAAATACTCCCACAAACACATAGCTGTAATGAGGAGAAAGAGGGCAATAAGACTAAGCGGATGCAGATACACCCCTCCTACCATAATGACCACAAATACAATAGCGGTTAAAACCCGTTGGACCAATCCTTGCATATAAAAAATTTGAGGAAAGATATAAATAATCATACATTTTTTACACCTCTTTCCTAGGCTTGCGAAAGTACTATTTGGCGTGAAAATACTAAATTCCCCAATGGGAAAGGTTATATTTGCGTTTTTTTAGAAAAAACCAAAAATAATTTAGAATGCAAGTAAAGGTGATTAATAAATCAAGCTTTAAATTGCCTCAGTATGAAACAGGAGGCAGTGCAGGATTGGATATGTGTGCGAATATTACCGAGACTATTACCTTGAAATCCTTAGAGCGCACCCTAATTTCAACGGGTTTATATATAGAATTACCAATAGGCTATGAGGCACAAATTCGTCCTAGAAGTGGACTCTCAATCAAAAAAGGCTTAACTTTAGTCAATGCACCGGGAACGATAGATAGTGACTATCGAGGAGAGATAAAAGTCATTATGATTAACTTATCTCCAGAAACCCAAACGGTTAGTCCTGGTGAGCGTATTGCACAAATGGTTATCGCTAAATATGAACAAATTACTTGGAAGGAAGTAGAAGTATTGGGGGAAACTACGAGAGGCGCAGGTGGATTTGGTAGCACAGGGACTAAGTAGCGTTGTTTATTTTTTAGAGGGAGTGAATTTGATTTGTTTTTTTGCAAAAAAAACAAATCAAATTCACTCCCTCTAAAGAAGCTTTATGCCAATTAAGCTTTTGTTAAAGCAAATTCTTAAAAAAACTACTTGACCTATTTCTTAGTTTAATAGAATGAACATATCCAATTAGAGTTATTTAAAGTGTTTATTTGTTTAAAGAACTTTATCCGTTAAATAAATACACAATTTAAAAGAAACAACTAGACATATATAATTCCACTTCAGCGATAAGTCAAGGTGTTTATTTGTTTGTAAAACGCTTACACGTAATTGAATAAACAAATAAACAGTCTAAACAAATAAACACCTTAGTTTATCGCTACAGAAAGACATTCTTAACATGAAATCATATATACAAATCGTCCTTTTATTTTGCTTATCTTTTGGCAGTTTTTCCTTATTTGGACAAGGTAGTCGTTTTTCAGAAGAAGATATTCATATTCAAGAGTTGCTGATAGAGGCGAGCAAAGAAAAAATCTTAAAAAAATATGAAAATGCAGCTTCCTTGTATGAAAAAATTATAGACAAGAATAGAGCGCATCCAAGTCCCCATTTTGAATTGGCAAGGGTATACATTCTTTTAGATAAAAAAGACGAGGCATTAAAGGAATTAAGAACGGCGATTCGGCTAGATGGTTCTAATATTTGGTACAAGACATTTTTAGCAGAGGTGTATGGAAAAGAGGGTAGAAACAGAGATGCGGCGAGTATTTATCAAGAATTAGCCCAGAAGGACCAAGATAATGAGTATTATTATTTCCAATGGGCGTATTATTTGGTGAAAGCAGAAAAAGGAGAGGAGGCGATTGGAGTTTTTAATCAATTAGAAGCTAAGATAGGTATTACAGAGGAAATATCGAAACGAAAACATAAAATTTGGAACCAATTAGGCAAGAAAAAAGAAGCGGCTAAAGAATACGAACAATTAGTAACGAAGTATCCTGATAATCTTGCCTATCGACACTTTTTAGCTCGTTATTATTTACAAATAGGGTCGCAGAAGCAAGCTAAAAAACAGTATGAAACCATTCTTCAAATAAGTCCAGAAGACGCTAGAGCGAATTTGGCTTTAGCTTCTTTTGATAATGGAGGCAAAAAAGGAAATGATGCTGCTTATATAGCAACGCTGCAAGAATTATTTAAACAAGAGAACGTGTTGATTGATGTGAAAATAGCTAAACTATATCCTTATGTGGTAAAAATTAGTAAGAGCGAACCTGCTTTACAGGACCAAATCTTGGCACTTGGGAAAACCTTAGTAGAGACACATGATGGAGAAGCTAAAGCGCATGCTATTTATGGAGATATACTCTATCAATTAGATAAGACTAAAGAAGCACTGATGCAGTATCAAACTACTATCAAATTAGATGATACTAGTTTTCCTGTATGGGAGAATATCATGCAAATCTATGTTAGCCAAAAAGAGTACGACAAATTAGCAATGCTAACAGAAGAAGCAATGGATTTATTTCCGAATCAAGGCATTGCCTATCTTTATAATGGTAAGGCACTCAAAGAGCAAGAAAATTACGAGGAGGCGATTGGTTCTTTAGAGTTGGTTTTATTGATGGCTAGCAAATCTCCTGCCTTAAAGAAAAGTGCCTATATTGAATTAGGAGAGATTTACAAGAAAATGGAAAAATTTAAGCTTTCAGAAGATGCTTTTAAGCAAGCAAAAGCTATTATTGAATAAAAATACATGATCGATACACTTAAATTATTAGCATTCCTTGTACTATTTGCTTCCTGTAGTGCTGCTAAAAAAGCAAGTCAAAATCAAGATACTACTGCCTTAAAACCGCAAACGGTTGACTATTTACTAGAAGAAATGGGTACGAATCATTTTGATGCAGACTGGATAGATGCGAAAGCAAAGATTCATTTTCAGAGTGATGTACAGAATGAATCGTTCAATGTGACTATTCGGATGAAGAAAGATAGCCTTATCTGGATGAATGTAAAGAAATTAAGTGTAGAAGGGGCTCGTATTTTAATCGATAAAGATTCTGTTTATATTTTAAATAGATTAGAGAAAGAATATTATGTAAGAGGACTAGATTTTGTGGAGGAAGAATTTAATTTGCCTGCTAATTTTGAAGCATTACAAACGATGATTCTAGGGAATCCTTATTTAATGGCAGCACAAGACTATACCGCTACCACTCAGCAACAACAATATCGCTTGAGTTCAAAAGAAGGTACTGAAATGTTAAATGATTATTGGTTGAATGGCCTTTCTTTATTATTAGAACAAATGTCTTTTTTAGATTTGCGTTATAATCGTAAATTAGTAGTTGGATTAGAAGATTATCGGCCAGTAGAGGGGCAAAATTTTTCCTTTCAAAGAAACTATCAAATGCAGAGTGATCAGACAGGAGAAGTAAAGGTGAAACTTAAATTTTCAAAACTAGAAATAGATATTCCCAAGAGTATGCCTTTCTCTGTGTCTAGTCGCTATAAAAGAGTTGATTAAATGCGACCTGTTTTTGTCCAACATATCATTAATATTACTAAAAACAACTTTTTAGAAGGTTTCCTTTTTTCCACCTCTCCTATCATTAAGCCTAAATTTCAAAGGGGCTTTTTGATGCACTTCCTTTGTATTTGTTTATGTTTGTTTTCCTTGCCCACTATCTTTGCACAGGATGCTAAAGATTTGGAAGCAGAACGAACTTCTTTACTTAAAGATATAGAACAAACCTCTCAGTTATTAAACTCCACTAGAAAAAGTCAAGCTGCGGCTATTGATGAATTTTATACCATCGAAAGACAAATAGATCAAAGAGGAAAACTGATTGAGACCTTGCAAAGTGAAATCCAAACTTCTACTTTTACCATGGAGTATTCTGCTTTAATGGTAGATTCTTTAGAGCTAGAAATGAAGAAATTGAAAGAAGAATATGCTGCCATGATTCAACAAGCATTTCGGTCAAAAATGGGAAATAATGATTTGTTGTTTTTGTTGTCTGCTAAAAGTTTTAATCAAGCCCTACGGCGGTGGCGGTATATTAAGCAATATGAGGAGTACCGAAAAAAACAAATAACGCTGATTTTAGAAAAACAAAGAGCCTTGAAAACACAAATTCGTCAGCTAGAATTAGACAAAAATAAACAGGAAGAATTATTGCTTTTTGAAGAATCTCAAAAAGTAGCGGTAGAGTCAGAACTTTCTTATAAAGGAACTTTATTAGCAAGACTTAAAGCGGATGAACAACAAATTTCTTTACTCTTGCGACAACAGAAACAAGCGCATGAACGACTTGATAATGCGGTAGTTGCATTGATTGCAGCAGATATTAGTCAAAATGAGGATACATCGAAAAATAGGGGAGCGGAGACTACAGATAAAACGGAAAACAAGGAACTTTCCATAGACTTATCCTATCAATTTGCTATGAATAGAGGTAAACTAGAATGGCCTATAGCAAATGGTGTTATCACTCGGTATTATGGCAGTCAAGTACATCCCATCCACAAGAAAATTTTGATTAATAATAACGGAATTGACATTCGAGCGAGGTCGGAAAAAACAGTCTTATCTCTGTATGAAGGCCTAGTAACGGCTATTCAAATAGTACCAGGATACAGGTATACGCTTATTTTGCAGCATGGCGAATACTACTCTGTCTATTCTAATTTGGAGATAGTAAATGTTAAAAAAGGAGATATTATAATGACGCAACAAGCTATAGGAAAAGTAGGTATTGGTCATCAAAAAGAGTATCCTGAACTGCATTTGGAAATCTGGAAAGGCAAAAAACGCCTAAATCCCTTTGGTTGGTTGAGAAAGTTGTAACGGATTTATTAAAGTAGCTTAGCAGGCTGACCGTAAGCTCAATTTTTTCTTTGATGATTTTGCAAGTAACTGATTTCATGGAGCTTAGATGTGCCATTTTTTTAAAATCTGGCACATCTTGGCTATTCTCGGTCAGGTAGTAACGGTTAAGCGATACTGCTCAGACTGGAAGCCTAACAGGCTGACCGTAAACTCAAAAAACACGTTTTACGATTTTGCAAGTAACTGATTTTATGTGATTTAGATGTGCCAGATTTTTAAAATCTGGCACATCTTGACTATTCTCAGTCAGCCTACTAAGCTACTTTAACAAACCTGCAACCCCTAAGCTTCCATTGTTGCAAAAACCAATTTTAATTCGTCCAGAACCATAGGATAAGTAGAATTTAAAGCTTCCAGCAAATCTGGCAATTCTCCTAAATCACTTTCTGTTTTTGCAATTGTTTCTACTCTTTCATTAGAAGTTGTTAATGTTGGATTACCTATGAATGCTAAAGTAGATTTTAGTTTATGGCTAAGTTCTTTTAGCTCATTCCAGTCTTCATTTTGCTGTGCTTGATTCATTTTTGTTACCTCGGCAGGAACTTCCTCAAGTAACATTTCTATCATTGTTTTTTTCATGTCATCATCTCCGTCAGACATTAAATCTAGATAGTCTAGGTTGATATGTTGAAAAGCCATAATTAATTAATTTACATGATTTGGGTAATTTCACTTAGTAACGACTAAAAAACAACTCCAACATTTTGATTCTTTAAATCATTGTAGGAGAGGGGTCTTTAAAAATAAAATGTACATTTTATTTTTCCTTCGTTACTTAAGTAGAGTAGCAAATTTATTTTTATAATAATTGTTTGTGAAACATTGATATACAGTGTATCAAACAAATAAACATTATAAACAAATAAACAACTCTACTTACTATCTAACTGTTTTTGTAACTAGGGCATGTTGGCCAATTTTTTTAAATAACTGTTCTGGATCAAATGGTTTGAGTACATAGTCGTCCATACCATATTCTCTAAATTTTCCATCTTGCGAGATATGTGCATGAGCGGTCATAGCCAAAATAGGAGTTTGTGCAATCTCAGGACTCATCTTATGTCGTATATGCTTAGTTGCTTCATAACCATTCATTTTGGGCATTTGAATATCCATTAAAATAATATCAAACCGCTCTTTCTCTAAAACAGCGATTGCTTCTAAACCATCATTGGCTATGGTAATTTTTATATTTTCCCATTGTTTTTCTAAAGTCTTCCTAGCAACTAATTGATTCATTTTATGATCTTCGACCAATAACAATTTAAAGGAAGCATCTTTATCCAAGACAGGTTCTTGTTGCATATCAGCAGCCAATTCTAATTCTTCTCCCACTTCGAAAATAAGGTCAAAGAAAAAATTAGAACCTCCACCTAATTCGCTTGTTGCCCCAATTTTTCCTCCTTGCTGTTCTACTAGATTTTTAACGATAGACAAACCTAAACCAGTTCCTTCAAATATTCGATCTTTCGTTCTAATTCTAGTAAAGGATTCGAAAATGGCCTCTACTTTATCTTTTGGAATACCAATACCTGTATCTTCTACTATAAATTTGATTTGTACAGAATAAGAATTTTGATTGAGGTTAACGACATAAATTTTTACATGTCCCTCATCTGTGAATTTTACTGCATTACCCACTAGGTTATATAAGATTTGATTAAGTCGCAGTTTATCGCCTCTTATTATTGTGGGTGTACCATCATCTTGTACTAATTCTAGGGATAGATTTTTTTCTTTTGCCTTATACTGCATCACATTTATCAAATTCTTGAGCAGCTTATGCAAGTCAAAGTTTTTATTTTCAAATTTAACCTTGCCATTCTGAATTTCTGATATTTGTAAAATATCATTGACGACTCCAAGCAAAATTTCAGAGGACTGCTTTATAGAACTGATATAATTGTGTTGTTCTTCATCTAAATCTGTCTGAATAACCAAATTACTCATACCGAGTATGGCATTCATAGGCGTACGCATTTCATGGCTAATACTCGCTATGAATTGCTCCTTCATTTGGGCAGATTGGTGTGCTAAATCTCTAGCTTTCTTTAAGGATTCTGCTTGTTTTTGCTCAGTTATATCCCGAATAATCCCGGTGTAGCCTGTAAAATCAGCATACTCCATCATCCTTGCAGTAATGAGACATTGCCTTCTTTCTCCTTTTGGTCTTTCTATTTCTATTTCAAAATCTTCTACATTTTTTGCCGCTACTAAACGTACTAAAAAATCATTCCTTCTTTTATGAGAATACATCAGATTATGAATATCAATAGATTGTAGTTTATCATAAGTAATATCTAATAAACTGGCTGTTGATTTATTATAATTTACTAAATTCCCATCTAAATCACATATATATATAGCATCTTTTGATTTATTGAAAACATCTTGGTAGTGTTCTTGGCTTTTAATAGCCACACTCTCCACTTCTTTCTTAATTTTGTTTCTTTCTGCGGCAAATTGGATGGCTCTTGATAAGCGGGCCGTATTTAATTCTGATTTTAAAATAAAATCTTGTGCGCCTTCTTTTATTAAATTAATGCCCTCCTCTCTATAGGCTTCATCAGCCAATACAATAATACTTTTATCAGGAAATTTTCTAACCAACTCTCCAAGTAAGTGCGCACTAGTTTTATTAGGTAAAGCTAGATTTAGCAAAATAGTTGTATAAATTGGTTCATTGTCTAATAAATTAAATGCCTCAGTACAGGAAGCACAACTAACCACTTCAAACTGCACGGATTCCTCTTGAGTGAGCATATACTCAATTTCCTCAACCTGTGCAGGAGTAGTTGCTACTAGCAGTACGGGATGGATAGTTTGTATCAATGTAGCTCCTTCCTTTAGCATTTATTTTTTTTTAAATGATTTGTTTCCAATGGAATAATAACCTGATTTTAATGGGAGGAAATAATAGATTTAGTCAAGTATTCTTGTTGGTGGGAGGTACTTAAAAAGGGCAAATAATATGCCATTATTCAATTGACTTGCTGGTTTTGTTTGGCTACTTCCGCTTAGTCATTATTCTGTTAGGGAAGCTATCTTGAAGTTCTAATAATTTAAGCGGAATATTATTAAGGTGACTTGTTTGTTTGTTTAGAATATTTATTTGTTTATTCCTCTATGTGTCAGGGTTTTATAAATAGTTAAACGAATACACAATACTACTTATTAGCTTAGGAACGAAGAGGGAATATAATGACCATTTTGTTTTCAAAAAACCAATTCCTGTAAGGGTTTGATTATCAAAAATTGTAAATTTATTTTATTCTTGTTCCTTATATAACGAAGAAAAAATAAAATGAATATTTTGTTTTTAAAGAACTCTCTCGACCAAGGTCTTACAAAATCAAAATGACGGAGTTATTTTTTGAATATTACTTATGCGGAATAATAAGGCAATAAGGCAGTTGTTTTTAATAAGTATCAAAGAGTATCAATTTTTCTTAGCAATTTGTTCTTCTGACCGTGGAAGAAAAATAAAATTAGCACCTGCTTCACTTAACACAAACAAGCAAAGATTCTCGCTAGGGTCTTTGAATATTTCTCTAAAATTTTCCACCCGATCTGCTTTAATGATTTGCTTTGTCGTAAACTCTTCTAAAATAGAAGCATTAATGGACCATTCTCCTTTTGTCTTTGCTTTATCAAGAAGAGCAATTCCTATAGGTAATTCCCCTTTATGAATAATAAAGATAGGATAATTAGATACTTCTTGATCTAAAATTGAATCGGCCGCTTTCCCCATCATTGGTTTATACTGCCGTAATTCTCTTTCTATTTGTTTAAATAAAGATTCTTCTTGACTCATTATTGATTAGGATTTTTAAGCATTATTTTTCTATCTAAAATAGTAGGTAAAAAGTATATTTAGCAGATAGGTTCTTTAGAGGGAGGGAATTTGATTTGTTTTTTTATAAAAAACAAATCAAATTCCCTCCCTCTAAAAAAATCT
>ENA-ORXT01001873-ORXT01001873.1-marine-metagenome-genome-assembly--contig:-NODE-1873-length-26732-cov-3.604127_pt1 | contig 26732 bp, 19 predicted proteins | sample MGYA00237868_ERZ511482 | MGnify/ENA metagenome assembly ERZ511482
ATTAGATGCGAATGAAGATACAAACGGTGATGGATTTGGTAATGGTTTAGATTGCCAAGGTGCAGCAGGACCAGCAGGCGCAACAGGTGCAGCAGGTCCAGTAGGAGCAACAGGAGCAACAGGTGCCCCTGGTACGGCGGGGGGACAATCTTGCTGGGATTTAAATGGTAATAATATACCTGATCTTGCAACAGAAGATACTAATGGAGATGGTACTGTTAATATTTTTGATTGTAGAGGGTTTGCAGGTCCCGCAGGTGCAACGGGCATACAAGGACCACAAGGACCGACAGGACCGCAGGGTGCCCAGGGTCCAACAGGCGCTCAAGGTGCAGAGGGAGAGCAAGGAATAGCTGGAATACCCAGAACCAGTATTCTTTCTTCAGCACCCAGTGCACAAGCAGGAACTGTGTATGTGGATGATGGATCTAACCGAGCTGATGGCCAGCCAGGATTCCGTTATTTCAATGGCAGTTCTTGGATAGATCTTTAAGAATAACAAAACGGAATGTATTATAGCCTGAGGATTATTTCCTCAGGCTTTTTTAGTTTATGAAGTTAATACCAGACTGAGTCCATGATTGATAAATTCCAATCCTTTAGAATGGCTACTTTTGCACCTTAATAATGTCCAAATAAAAGATTAAGCATATGAAATTCGGAACCAAAGCCATTCACGCAGGTGTAAAGCCAGATCCAGTATCAGGCGCTATAATGACTCCCATATATCAGACCTCGACCTATGTGCAGAAAGCACCTGGTAAGCACAGCGGTTATGAATATGCACGGACTCAAAATCCTACGAGAGACGCCTTGCAGGAGAGCCTCGCGGGCATAGAAAATGGCAAGTATGGCATATGTTTTTCCAGTGGCTTGGCTGCTCTCGATGCCATCATCAAATTATTGAAGTCAGGAGATGAAGTCATTTCCACTAATGATCTCTATGGGGGTTCTTACAGATTGATCACTAAAGTTTACGGGCCTTTCGGCATAGGAGCGCATTTCATGGACATGTCTTCGCCAGAAAATATTGAGAAGTACATCAACAAAAAAACCAAGTTCATTCTAGTAGAGACACCGACTAATCCGATGCTCAACATCGTAGACATCAAGGCAGTGGTCAAGATCGCCAAGAAGCACAATCTGAAAGTTGTGGTGGATAACACCTTTGCTTCTCCTTACTTGCAGAACCCACTTGACATGGGTGCTGATATCGTATGGCATTCCTGTACCAAGTATCTGGGGGGCCACTCAGATGTCGTTATGGGTGCCATAATCACAAAGAGTAAATCACTGGCAGACAAGCTTTACTTCATACAGAATGCAGCAGGTGCTGTGCCTGGACCTCAAGATTGTTTCTTGATGCTCAGAGGAATAAAGACGTTGCACCTTCGTGTTCAACGGTCATGTGAAAACGCCAAGAAAGTGGCGGCATTTCTCTTAACAAATAAGAAAGTCGCAAACGTCTATTATCCAGGCCTCAAGGGCCACAAAGGCCACGCCATCGCTAAGAAGCAAATGAGAAACTTTGGGGGTATGGTTTCCTTTGATTTGAAAAACAACAAGCAAAGCGCTGCTAATAAAGTGCTGAGCAGCACGAGGCTATTTGCTCTGGCTGAATCGCTGGGTGGGGTAGAGTCCCTCATAGGGCATCCCGCTTCCATGACACATGCTTCCATACCCAAGGAAGATAGAATGAAGGTGGGCTTGACGGATTCGCTCATACGATTGTCGATAGGGGTGGAAGATATCAGTGATTTAATTGCTGACCTGGGAAAGGCACTGAGTAAGTTATAGTATGCAAAACTTGATCTGGATTCAAAATCATAATACAGGTCTAGCAAGGTTTTCTATTATAGGTGTTTTTGTTGATCGTATTTTGGTCATATGCGTTTCACTATTCGACGATCTTATTGAAAAATCAGGTAAGTTTTAGGAAAACATAATTTCAATTTCTGATTATTGCTATTTCAAAACAATTAGGATTAGGACATACAGCTGCACAATCAATCGCGGTTAATGCCAATGGAATAGTGTCGACACAACAAACGGCATCATAGATTAATAAATCAATGGTTGTATCTGAGTTAGAAGTCAGGGTGTAACTCTCACCTGTGGTGCCATCAGGCCATTCAAGATTATAAGGACCTGTACCCCCCGTAGGACTGGTTGGGTCAACTTCTATTGCACTCGCTTGGTTATTGCAGATCTCTGAACTTAATAACTCTGCCGTCATCTCAGGACAGCAACAGAAATTAAAACCACCTACTCTGATAGCTTGGTCATCACTGGCACCGTTAGTGGCACCATTTGTATCGGACCACCATTCGTACATCGAAGGTAAGACTTGCTCAGAGATGGCATCGTTATAACCATTGGAATAGGTCAGAGATAAGCTGGTTATGGCTTCTTGAGAAGAGACGTAGAGTGTTGTCTTTTCATCTGTCGGTTGTAGGTCCAGACTTAACTCTATAAAGTTGGCTGCTTTTATGGTGTCTCCGATTACATTGAGTAAACTGCCTCCACAATAACTGAAAGTTGCAGGGTTTCCACAGGTTGTTATAGCAGAAAGTATGACTTCATCCTGGTAAGAATTACCAGGTGCCTCATATTGCGAACGACCCAAGGACATAGCTGAACCTATACCTACAGCATCAATGTCACTTAAGCAAAAATTATTCAGCAGAATTGGTTTGTCAAATATGAATTCCAAAGTCACGTCTTCATTATGGTCCTCAGTGTTGATCCCAAAAGTGAGAAAATTAGCTCCAAAAGTTCCAGAAGTTTCTGTTATTATATAATTACAATCAGAGTCCCAAGGATCAATGATGCTGCCATTTCCTGGAACATTATCTGTTTCAGTACCACCACTGGCTCCAGGATATGGGTTGCACCCGCCCGCTGGATCAAAAGGGTGGGTAGTATATTGGTCATTGTCTCCATTTCTGTTATCTGGATCTATTAAGGCGACATTTACATTGACAGGTCCATTGACAGAGTTAACAGTATAAGTATTCGTACTATCGTCGATAGTCCAAACTTGCCCAGTAGGGTCTAGGTCACCTACCCAATTGAAAGCTCCATCAGAACAACCAGGTGGCAGCGGATCAGGACAGGCAGTATTATTACATGCTATCAAATTATTTTGTATGCTACAACTCGTTCGTGCGCCCATATCATCAGTGATGGTTACTGTGAAGGTTCCTCCACTTGCCGGCACAAATACACCCCAAGCACTTTCTTCCACATCACCATTTCCCCAGTCCCACAATACGGCATCTCCTCCAGTCTCTTTCAGATAACTAGTCTCAAATCCGCAACTAAGGAATATCGGTTCTATGTTACAAACTGGTTCTACGCAAAATGTTGATGTGAGCATTATTGTAATTGTATCTCTACAACAAGTCGAATCTGCGAGCATCAATTGTATGGTAGTGTCCATAGTCACTGCCGGAAGTAATAGGGTATTTCCACTACTCCCATCTTCCCATTCAAAGGTGTAGGGCTCGTCTCCACCGGTTATGGAATCAATAATTAGAAGATTTTCGAGATTATTACAGACTGAATTTGAATGATGTGCGGTGAATGCATTACAGGGAGTTGTGGGCTCAGATAACGTCACATCGCATGAACTGATACAACTGGGATCTAATGGATCTCTTACTGTGATGGTATAGTCACCAGCAGGTAAGTTTTGAAACCGGCTTGAACTTTGGCCTGCTGTTGCAAATCCGTCTATGCTCCATTCATAAGTATCACTGCAACTGCTGCCTACGACTCTGGCCCCAATTGTGCCGGTTGAAGTGCCTCTGCAGGTTATGTCAAACCGGATGCTGATGCTGCAACCTAGGTTGCAGGTATTTGAAGCTATCTTCTGCGAATAAGAATCAGTTGTTATATCGATAGAGTGATAAGGAATGGATAGGATTACAGTAATGGACAATACTATCGCAAGCGCCACACCAGTAGGGTAATTCATATTTGTTTATCGAGTCATTTAATAAGCTGAGTGTGGGACTACACGGGCTAGTGTTTGCGAAGTTACATATAATAAATTGTTATAATGTGTAAAATTTTGGTTATAAATGACTTATTTTAGGAACTATCTATTGATATGACTTATAAAAAGATGCTAAGTATCAAACAATGGGCAGAGGAAGATAAGCCTCGTGAAAAGCTCCTGCTCAAAGGCAAAGCTGCACTCAGCGACGCCGAATTGCTTGCCATACTCATAGGTTCAGGAACCGGTGGTGTCTCTGCAGTAGACCTTTCCAAACAAATACTCAGTCACTTTGAAAATGATTTGAATATGTTAGGCAAGGCTAATCTAAAAGACCTGATGCAGTTCAAAGGCATAGGAGAAGCCAAGGCCATAACCATCATTGCAGCTACAGAACTCGGAAAACGCAGGCAACTTACACAAGTCAAGGAAAAACCCAAAATCACCAGCAGCGCAGATGCTTATAACTGTCTTTATAGCGTGATGGAAGACCTCAACCACGAAGTATTCAAAATACTTCTACTCAATAGAAACAATAAAGTCACCAGGATCGAAACCATCAGCACTGGAGGCGTAGCAGGTACAATTGTAGATCCTAAAGTCATTTTCAAAAAAGCACTAGATGAGCAATCGTCCAGCATAATCTTGAGTCATAATCACCCTTCAGGAAATCTAAAGCCTTCGCAAGCTGATCTGGACATCACAAAGAAGCTGGTCAAGGCTGGAAAAACACTGGAGATCAATGTCTTGGATCATATCATTATTTCGGAAAAGGGCTATTATAGCTTTCTCGATGAGGGTCTGATCTAAAACTTTTCTACCTTGATTATTGAGCACTAAATATAGTTTCAGTTTTTTCTGAAGCTGTCCCACTCTGTGGCAGCTACGTCATCTGAGTGAAAAATCTTTTTTACTTACTCTTAAAACTGCAGACTATGTTGCCCAATCCATTTGTACTGCTTGGTGTAAGACCTATTCTTATAGCACTTTTCAAATCATGTGTACATCAGTTTAGTGTCTTCAGTATGGTGGTGGAAATTCAGAATTACTACAGATTGGTGTCGGAGCAGAATTCATGTCTGATTACGGTGATGACTTTCTAAGTTTTGTTCATGGCGCTTTTCATGCCTGCCTACAGGGATGGTTGGGTTTTGTGCTGCCGCTGCGGTGATCTATTTTATTAATGTACTTATAGAATTGGAAGTGAAAAGATTTCAATAATCCAATATTCAGTAAGATTTTTGAGCTATCTGATCAAGGAAATAGTTCCCGAATAATCGAAACTCTCACTGTCAATAAATAGAATCTTGGCATGCCAGACATATATGCCTGAGTTAAATTCCTTCCCATTTTCGTCTCTGCCGCTCCAGCTATGTAGATCAGAATTAGTCGGAAAATTCTGTTGGGAGAAAACTAGATTGCCCCAGCGATCATAGATATTGAATTCCAATACTTGCTCAGCTTCAAGGCCAGCATTGATGAAGAATTTCTTATCAGTGTTGCCATCAGGAGAGAAAACATTAGGGATGTATATTCTTCTGCGCTTGTCCACTTTTACTCTGATGGTGGCGTCACCTGTGCAGTCATCTTCCGAGGTGACGGTCAGTGTATATTCTGTATCGTTCACAGTTCTGGCGTAGGGTTCGAGACAGTCAGTACAATTTAATTCATCTTCAGGTGTCCAGGCTAAAGCTCGAATATTTATGTCATTAATCTGAGGTTGCAATATCAGGCTATCACCCAACGCAACAGTCAGGTCATCGATAAAATTCACGACAGGAATTTGTGGTGCAGTAATAGAGGAATCAACTTGGGTGATGCAACCATTGGCATCTTGCAGATAAACCTGGTAAGTGCCTTCGCTCAGGCCATTCCAACTGGAGTCGGCAGCAAAAGATGAATTGTCATTCAGAGCATATAGATAAGGGCTAGTTCCGCCAGAAACATTGATGACATTTATGATGCCGCTTTCAAAACCTTCACAAGTCGGATCATTGAATTGTACCTCAGACTCTAGCGGTGGAGGAGCTGTAAGTGTAAAGCTGCGTTCTATGGTGCAGCCTACTGCGTCTGTCACCGTGACCGTATATTCTATATGTGTGAGATTCTCGGCTAGTTGGTTCATCTGCCCGTCGCTCCATTGATATGTGTACGGCGATACTCCTCCACGGGGCCGCGCCATCAAGCTTCCATCACTGCCAGGACTACCTAGATTAAAATCACAACTAACGTTAAAGCCTTCATAGTCAGAGGCGACTAATTCCAAACCCATTACGGGGGGCTCAGTCACTTCTTGAAGCACCACCACGTCATTTCCGAAATCATCTGTGATGTATATCTGGTAAGTACCAACAGGGATTCCGGGTATTTCGTTATTGACTAGTAAGTCAGTCGTTCCCATACCCGTGATGCTGCCGTCAACAATATTCGTATAGCTGTACTCTAAAGGTGGCTCACCTTGATCCACAGAAAAAACCAAAGTTCCCGTTGCAGTACCATAACAGATAACAGGAATTTCTTCCGCTGTTCCTATGATTTCACATTCTATGGATCTTAATTCCAGGTTCACTATGCTGTCGCAATCGTCAGCAGTAAGAATAGTGTCAGCATAAGTTCCTGTGATGTTGTAGGCATTGGGTCCGATATAGAAAAAGTCATCATTGCAGATCCATACATTCACCATTTCACTAGCTTGGGGTAACACTAATATTGTTAAATCTATGATGCTGTCACAACCATTGGGCAAGGTGACGACTTCTTGAAAAGTTCCTGTATTGCAAAATTCAATATCATTATACTCAATGCATTCTCCATCACAAAGCCTTTCATCCACTGTAAGCGTCTCAGGACTTCTGACTATTATGGTTGTACAACTCTGAGGCGCTACATCGCAGACGTTTTCTCCAGTTACACAGACTTCATAAGTACCATCTTCATCAAAAGTCAGTTCGACAGCTTTCCGGTTGCCAGCTACCTTAGTCACCCCATCTACCGTCCAAGTGTAGAAAGCGGCTCCGACTTCTCCTGTTGTCTCAAAAGTGGTTGCCAGACCAGGGCAAGTCTCTACAGGGTGGGTAATGGCTCCTGAAGTGGTGAGGTCATCCACTGCTGTTGTTCCTGATAGCACGTTAAAGGTCCAATCACAATTAGCGCCACCACTCCCGTCTATCACGAGATAATAATGCTGTCCTATAACCAGAGGTTGATTATTGGAAAAGGTCGTACTCTGTCCACCTTCTATGTCTGTGTCACAAAAACTGATACGTTCAAAATTCTGGCAATCCTCTGTATAGAAAAAGCCTACTTCGAGACTGTTGACACCACCACTACAAGAGCCGACTGTTACCCTTATGGTCAGATCTTCACTACCTGCAAAGAAGCCGATGTATTGCATGTTATTATACTGAGTCGTACAGAATTCTGGAAAGCCTTGCCCTTGCGCCGTTAGATCATTAATCCCACTGAATCCGTTTATGTCACATACGACACAGGCTTGATCACAGAATGAAGTCATTGCTGGATTAGGCCCACAAGGTTGTGGTTGGGCGATTACAAAAGAACAACTTAAAACGGCTAGTAAAAATGAGATATATCGCAAACCTAAAAATGCTAAATGAGTGAATCCTGCTTATACTACCAAAGAACGACAATATAGCTGAGAAATTCGGTAAGAAGAGCTGTAACATCAGCGATTGACGCTTGATGACTGAATGAGAATTATTCTAATAATTACAACAATATGATGCAACGTTACAATGCCACAGTACCTTAATGAGAAGTCTGATCCTTTCTGGACATATTGCCTCAGCCTAATGCTTTTCTACGCTTTGACTCGTAGAAGGAGAACCGCTTCCTGCTGACCTGCTGTAAAATAATTCCATGTGGGTTTTGAGAACATAATTTTGACAGAAGCCTACTTACTATGGCTGGAGTGTGACCTCAAGTTGTGTATCTTGGCCCTGTGAGTTATTTTAAAAACAAGAAGGTGTGGATCACTGGAGCCAGCTCAGGAATAGGGGAGGCCTTGGCTCTGGCGCTCGCTAAACAAGGTGCTCATCTTATTATATCCAGTCGTAAAAAATCAGCTCTTGAGATAATTGCAGATAAATGCGATCCTGCTCAAGTGGACATCCTCCCTCTGGATCTGGAGAAGCATGAGCACTTGGATGAGGTGTTTATTAAAAATACCAATCTCTTGAGACAAGTGGACATCCTGATTAATAATGCGGGATTGTCCCAGAGGTCAAATGCAGTGGACACGGAGTTTGCTGTCTATAAGAAGCTGATGGACATCAACTATCTTGGTACAGTCAAGCTTTCATTAGGTATGCTGAAGTATTTCAAACAAAGAAATCAAGGACATTATGTGACTATGAGTAGCATGGCTGGCAAGTTTGGAGTTCCTGTGAGATCTGGGTATTCTGCTTCTAAAATGGCTTTACACGGATTTTTTGATGCGCTGAGAGCGGAGCTTAAATCCACTAATATCAAGGTCACGCTTATTTGTCCAGGCTATATTCAGACTGACATCTCCAAAAATGCACTCACGGGCTCCGGTGACCCGCAAGGAACAATGGATGAAGCTCAGAGAAAGGGGATGAAGTTGGAAGTACTGGTACCCAAAGTGCTGGATGCCATTGCCAATGGCAAGGAAGAGGTGCATATTGGTGGATTTAAGGAAGTTAAATTAGCAGGTTTTGTGGCTAGAGTATTCCCTGCTGCTTTCCGCAAAATCATAGCAAAAGCTAAGGTTACTTGATCTTGTAGACCCTTTTCTATGAAGTTCTTTAAAACCAGTCGATATAATTAGTCATTTAGACCAATTTATTTAGAAATTATATAAGGTGTAATTCGACTGATTTTCCGACCTTCACGCTTTACAATTAACTAAGAACCAAGTAAATAGACCTGTAAATGGACATTTTTGAAAGAATAAAAAATGACAGAGGGCCGCTCGGCAGGTATTCTGAAGTTGCAGAAGGATATTTCATTTTCCCTAAGTTGGAAGGTGAGCTGAGCAATCGCATGTTATTTCAAGGTAAGGAGACCATTATGTGGTCAGTCAATAATTACTTGGGATTAGCTAATCATCCAGATGTAAGAAAAGCAGATGCCAAAGGCGCTGAGAATTGGGGTCTGGCTTATCCCATGGGGTCTAGAATGATGTCAGGAAATACGCAGTTGCATGATGATCTGGAGAAAGAGTTGGCGGAATTTGAAATGAAAGAAGCTGCAGTTCTGGTCAACTTTGGTTATCAAGGCATTATGTCTGCGATAGATTGCTTATTATCCAGAAGGGATGTTGTAGTCTATGATGCAGGCTGTCATGCGTGCATAGTGGATGGTGTCAGATTGCATTCTGGAAAGCGATTCACTTATGTGCACAATGATGTAGCCAGTTGCGAGAAGCAATTGCAGACGGCGACCAAGATTGCAGAAGAACAAGGTGGTGGTGTGCTGGTCATTTCAGAAGGTGTATTCGGTATGAGGGGTGACCAAGGGAAGCTCAGAGAAATAGTAGCGCTGAAGGACAAGTATAAGTTCAGGCTCATGGTGGATGATGCTCACGGTTTTGGAGTACTGGGAAAAACAGGAGCGGGAGCAGGTGAGGAACAAGGAATCCAAGATGATATCGATGTGTACTTTGCGACATTTGCAAAATCGATGGGTAGTGTCGGTGCTTTTTTGGCAGGAGACAAGGATATGGTTCAGTATCTGAAATACAATATGAGATCTCAGATTTTTGCCAAGTCCCTTATGATGCCAGTTGTGGAAAGTGCATTGATGAGACTTAAGATGCTGAAGACCATGCCCGAGTTGAAAGATAAACTCTGGAGTAATGTCAGAAAATTACAATCAGGACTCAAGGCGGCTGGCTTTGACATAGGAAATACTAATTCTTGTGTTACTCCGGTCTATATGAAAGGATCTGTAGAGGAGGCGATGAAATTAGTCTATGACCTGAGGGAAAATCATAGAATATTCTGTAGCATCGTCGTCTATCCGGTCGTACCTAAAGGTGTCATTCTACTCAGATTGATTCCGACGACTGTACATACAGATAAGGACATACAAGAAACAATAGTCGCTTTCCAGGCCATCTTGGAAAAACTCGAAGCTAATGTTTACAAATCTGAGCCTGTAGCTTGACTCCTGCGCAGTCTTAAAATCTTGTAACCATTGAAACGACCAGAACTAACAGATCTTATTATCTGTGGGATCCAGCAGATAGGCATCGGTAACACGGATGTGCAGGCTACTTGGGAGTGGTATAGAAAAAACTTGGGCATGGATTTGCCTGTCTTTGACGAAGCAGCTGAGGCAGCACTCATGTTACCTTACACAGGAGGGGAGCCCAGAAGTCGACATGCTATATTAGCACTTAATATGATGGGTGGTGGTGGTGCTGAGATATGGCAATACACCTCCAGGACAGGTCAGAAACCTGATCAAGAAATCAAAGCAGGTGATCTGGGTTTGTATATGGCTAAATTCAAGTCTCCTGATGTTTTCAAATCACATGAGCAGCTCAGTCAGAATAACATAACCTCTGAAATTTCGAAAGACCCTTACAGCAGAAACCACTTTTATACTCAGGATCCAGATGGTAATTTCATTGAGATAATAGAGTCGGACTCCTGGTTCAAGAAGAATATTTCCCATAGTGGGGGAGTGGCTGGTGCAGTCATAGGCGTATCAGAAATGGAAAAGTCCATTGCTTTTTATAGGGATATCCTAGGCTATGACAAAGTGGTGTACGATGTAGTGAGTGGTATGGAAAATCCAAGTTTTATCAGAGCTGAGGGTAAGTATAGAAGGGTGCTATTGCAACATAGCCAACCGAGGCAAGGTCCTTTTTCACGACTGTTTGGAGATTCAGAAATAGAATTGATACAGGCCTTGGATAGAACACCATTCAAGATTTTTCAGGATAGGATGTGGGGCGATGTTGGTTTTATTCACTTGTGTTTTGACATAGTGGGTATGGCGGCTTTGCGGGGTAGATGTCTTGCTCACAAATGCCCTTTTAAGGTAGATAGTGGAGATTTTGACATGGGTGAAGCGGCTGGGCAGTTTGCCTATATTGAAGATCCTGATGGAACGTTGATAGAATTTGTGGAAACCCACAAGGTTCCGATAATGAAAAAAATCGGTTGGTTCCTGGATTTGAGAAAGAGATCAGCTACAAAGCCATTGCCTAATTTCATGCTTACAGCAATGGGCTGGGGTAGAGTGAAGGATTAGACTGTAAGATGCTAGATTTTTAGTCTACTGGAAAGCAAGTGGAATTTTATGGGTATAAAGGCGTAGGCATTTGAAATTGATGCTGGTTTTTGAATTCTAGTTTCAATTCAATTTTCTCATCATTCCTTTTTTCTACCCCTCAAACGAGCATCCATTCTATCCCCTATGGAATTGAATAAAAATATAACCCCATAGATCATCAAGCCCGGGAAAAAAGCCAACCACCAAGAACTGAAATTATTTCTTGCCAAATTCAATAAGGACCCCCAAGTCACGACATCTGGAGGTACGCCTATGCCTAGAAAAGACAAGGTGGATTCTAAAAGTATGGCTGATGCAAATCCAAAGGCACTAATAATAAGAACAGGTGAAATAGCCATAGGCAAAACCGTATGCGTAAAAATCCTCCATTCTGGTAAGCCTAAGGCTCTATCAGCGATGACATAATCCTGTTCTTTTATTTTTAGAATCTCGGCTCTCAAATATCTGGTGATAGACGGCCACCTTACAGCGACTATGACAATTACCACACTCATAATACTAGGCTTCTTGAAAATAGTCAGTAGGACTAAAATAAAAAATAGCCCTGGAATAGATTTGAATAATTCCAGTATTCTCATGATAATCAAGTCAAATGGTATGTGTACACCGTTAGATAAGTTGGTATCAGATCTATGAGAGGCGAATATGATTGTTGCAATCAATACTAAGATTGCTGCTAATCGCAAAAGGCCCTGTCCATAGATGATGTAAAAAATTGACAACAACATTATTATTGTCAACAGCAACAGATCAAGCCTGCTCAATTTAAAACCGATGTCACCCAGGTAGCCACTTAGATATCCAAATATAAAACCAATGATTAAACTCAGTAGTACTGTAAAGAATCCAACTCGGACTGCTACGTTTGTTCCAGAAATTATACCGGCCAATACATCTCTACCTATGGGATCAGTGCCTAGCCAATGTCGATATCGCAGTGAAGAAACATCTTGAGACCCCAAAGGGCTTACATTTCTATTAGCCTTGTCTATGGAAGAAGCGGAGTAAGGTATTAGTCTTAGATGATCTGCCGATTGCTCTTGCGTCAGTAAATGTCCGAATAATCCTACCGTCAGAAATAATCCTAGACAAAAAAGCTGGGCAGTGGATAGACCATATTTATATAGAGCCTTCATTATACTGCTAATCTTATTCTAGGATTGAGAAAAGCATAGATGAGATCTGCGATGAGAAAGCTTAGCGCTGTCACTAGACTGGTTAACATCAGTATACAGTAAACAATATTCCAGTCTGCAGTAGCGATGGAGTCGAACATCAAGCGCCCTATTCCAGGAATATTAAAAATCACTTCTATGACGACAGAACCTGCCAGAGAAGCGGGGATGGCACCAGCTAATATTGTGATCAAAGGCGTAAGTGCATTGGGTAGTGCATGTTTTTTGAGGGCTGCGTTTTGAGTGAGTCCTTTAGATAGTGCGGTGGTTATATAAGGTTCCTTCATTTCATTGCTGATGCCTTGCTGCAAGAGTCTGGCGATGGTCGTCACAGAGAATAGAATGAGGCATAGGACAGGTAATATTAATTTGTCCAGATTATGTATGATAGTGTAGAAGGTTGATTTTCCAGGATACAAGTCTATACCTACAGAAGGAAAAATATTGGTCCAGTTACCGTAGTCATTCGTTGTGAAGTACACAACAAGTAAGGTGGCGATCCAGAATTTGGGCATTGAGTAAAAAAAGTACAAGAACTGATATAAAATCTTCTGAGGCCGACCAGTGGGATTCTTTGCAAGAAAAATGCCTATGCTTATTCCTAAACTGAAACTTAGAAGGAGATCAATGAGGGATATGGTAATTGTCCACAAGAGTGCTTTGCCTACAATTTGAGATATCCGTTGACCGCTGTTAATGGATTCTCCGAAGTTACCTTGCAGAAAAGAACTGATCCATTTCTGATAGCGATTGTCTGAGCCATGCCAATATAATTTAGGTAAGAAGAATTTTTGAGTTACTGCTTTTTCTGCTGCAGTTCTTTCGCGACTGTTGGGGATGCGATTAAATGTATTGGGGTAGTTGTGCGGCACAATTGAAAAATAGAAGTCTGGCTTATCCCTATTTAATTCGTGATAGACCTTGTTGTAAAGGGCCGTATCAACACTGATATTTTGAGAGCTTTGGTCTACACCTCTACTTTGGAGAAGTGTTATGACAGGATCTTGAGGTACTAGATCACTCATGAAAAAGGCAATCATACTGATGATTAACATCGTAGGGACGATAAGTAGTAATCGTATAAGTATGTATCTTCTCAAGCTGAATACTTTGAGCAAGCAAGTTAGAAAAAACCTAGATAGCGAATCTAAGCTGAAATCCACTATGGATTATTGACTCAGAAGGAAAGTATTGGCGAGGTAGCCCGGTCTTTTTGTTGTTGTTTCCGCTAAGAATTTATTGCTTATCAATATTTTATTCAATGGGCAATATAGGAATATGCAGGGCGTATCTTCATACATCAGCGTCTGGATTTCTTTATAGAGTTTATCTCTATCCATAGGATTTCTACTCACCCTGAGCTGCTCTATTTTTTCATCCACTTGCTTATTACTATAGCCTATGGTATTCAGTCCACCTGGGACTGCATTATCAGAGTGCCAACGTCCGTAAGGATCATCTATGGCTTCGTCCATACCTACTCGTAGCATTGCCAAGTCATAATTGAAATCATATAGATTTTCCTTTGCTATCAAGCTCATTTTTTTCGCTACCAGATTTATTTTCACACCGGCCGACTTAGCAGCTTCCTGGTAGAGTAGCGCTATATTCTTACTCAGGGAACTTCCTGTCAAGAGTATGTCGAATTCGAGTTTCCGCAGCTCACCGTAGACAGTCTTCTGCCTTACCCCATCCCCATCCCTTTCAGTATAGCCAGCATCATCGAGCAAGGAATTGGCTAATTTCACATCAAATTTTAGAGGACTGAGCTTGTCATTGTAATACGATCTAGCTGGATGGAAGTGACCTGCTGTCCTAGTGGCCAGACCACCTTCCAAGGTTTCTATGTAATCCTCTATATCAGCGAGATGTGCCAGAGCTCTTCTAACTTTCTTATCAGATAGGATTTTAGATTTATTATTTATGGCCATGTAATAGTAGACCAGTAATTGTGGCACTTGAAAGGTCCAGTTTTTTCCTAGTATGGAATCTTCTTTTAACTCTAAAAAGCGCTGACTGGAATTCATCATCATGAGATCTACCTTTCCTTCTTTGGCCATAGTCAAGGCAGTGAGCTCATCTGGTACTATTTTAAAAATGATTTTATTGACATGGGCTTGCAGGAAGGGGTTCTCATTGAATTTCTCACCCCAGTAATCTTCCTTTTTATCAAGTATCAAGTACTGATTCATTTCTGCCGAGCTGAGTGTATAGGGTCCAGTCTGTATGACGTTGATTTTTTCCTTAGGTGTATCATTCAGCAAGGCCAAAGATTTTATTTCCAAGGAGTCCTGGCTTATGTAGTCTTTGGCTTTTATTTCTGATAGGGATTTTGAGGATATGGCTTTTGTGGCATCTAGAATATGAGCCGGCATGAGTTGTATGGTGAGTGCTATTTCTTTCGACAACATATAATCCTTATCGAAGTAGACTGTTACTTTCTTGGGATCATCTTTATAGAGTTTTATATCTTTAAGAAACTGAAAGTAAGGTTTCCAAGCAGAGATGTTGGATTGATTGTGATTGATTGCTTTGATTGTGTACTCATAGTCCAGAGCAGTTACAGTTGTGCCGTCTGACCACTTTGCTTCTGGCCTCAGGTTGATGTCGTAAGCAATGACTTCTTCGTTGTCGAGAGTGGTAAAGTTTCCTGCTGGAATCTCAGTGATGAGTATAGGGTGCAACTCCAGAGATTCAGGATGATAATCTGCGAGTGGTAGGTAGATGTATTGATATATTTCTCGGCCTATTGAGCTAGGTGAAAAGAAGGGATTGACATAACGGGGATCTCTATTTAGTCTGATATTGATTTCTTTCCCTTGTGTAGCAGCTTTATTTTTCTCTGTATTGTCATTGTCGCAACCGATGATAACTAGTAAGCAGATGATTAGGTAATTTCTTAATTGCATAAGCTGTATGACTAATTATTTAAAAGTCTTTTCCTAGACTTACATAGAATAGTGGATCTCTTCTCAATCCTGTTTCCACACCCCAGGCATAATCAAATTTGACAAAATATCCGAGCATCGTGGATCGCAACCCAAAGCCATAACCAAAGACTGCAGGATTTCTGAAATATCTGGCCTCAATCGTGACGGTGGGATTTTCTGGTGGATTGGAAACTGTTACAGTATTGAGTGGATTGTCTGACTGATCTATGCTGAGTCCATACCAAGCAACGCCAGCATCAAAGAACAAAGCGTATTGCATATTTCTGAAAAAGGCAAATCTGCTCTTTTCAAAAGATCTCAAATAAGAAAATGGCATTCTGAATTCCATATTACTGAGCAAGTAGCTATTACCATTTCTGATATTGTTTCTAAATCCTCTTAACTGTGGCGCCAAGACTTTATAGGCATTGCCATTGCCTGAGGGGAAAGGTATATCGGGTTCCATATTGGATAATCCTTCTGATCGGGTACCTCCCGTGGTAAGTGCCGGCAACCAGCCCTCTATACCGCCTAGATAGTAAGCCACTCTACTGGAACCGAATGATGCCGCACCAGTCCCTCGTAATGCTATGATGGATCTACGGAGGACGGGAATGTAATGTCTGGCATCAAAACCGACTATGCCTGTCTGCCCTTTTGATGGATCAAAAGCGAATTGATCTTTTAGATTGAGATCAAACTCATTTATGAACTCTGCAAACACCTTCGCTCTAGTACCATTCAGAATATTGACAGAAATATCAACTGAATTATCAAATACGAATTCAGATTTGATGCTCAATCTTTTTTCATAGGCCAGTGGTGAGTTCAAGGTATTCAAATCTGAAGCTTGTTGTGCAAATTTGTCAAATCTGAGTGAACCAGTAAATCTTAATGACTTATATACATCGAATGGATACTTGAGTCTGTACAGCCCTAGAAAAGTATGCCTCTTATTTCTTTCTATAGGAAATACTTGATCATTGACCACTTGGCTGGAAGACTTCCTATAGAATGCATAGCGCTTGTCCCATAGTGCCTGGTCATCATCTATTGTGACAAAGTATTCATAACCATTGAAACTAGTCGGTATCCTGAGGCCTACAGAAATCTTGTAGTCCTCGAATAAGTCTTTTATGTCACCCTGGATAAGAAAGCCTACAGGCGTCTGTGCTAATTCTTTATCATCACCAGTATAACTTTCCAGACCTTCAAACAATACTTCATTATCCATCCGACTTATGAAGTTATCTAACCGGAATCTTTCTCTGGTTGCACTGGACCGCATCGCATTGAACTTGACGACGGGTTTACCTTCATAGAGACTCTTGGAAAAATAATCTTTGAAGTATTTATCAAATAGACTATTTGTGGTTCTGATCTCTTCATCATCGATCGGTTGCAAGTCTTCTGGATCGTCAAACTCGGATTGGAATTTCATTCCTTCAGTAAGTTCCAGAGTTTTTTCTTCTTCTGGCAGATATGGGATTATAATATTCTCGTTTTGTAATGATTTTTGGCTTTTGGCATATTGGGTAGTATAGGTCTGTACGCCAGTTGTGGGAATCGACTCTATGAAGTTGTCGTAATTACCTCGGTAATAGTAGTTGAATACATACTGGTCTGAATTTCTGGTCAGATGATGTTTGATGATGTTCCGTTCCAGATTAGTCAACGCTATTTGCTTTCCTGTTTCAATATCAAGTTGATAAGTATTCAGGATGCCATTCTTTGCAGAGAGGAATACGACTTTGTTATCCTTGTGCATGAGTGGTTGTTGTTCGCTGACATAGGGAGTGGTGGTCAGGCGGATCATCTCAGAATCGTCGTCCAGGCCCTTGAGTAAAAATAAATCGAAATTATCCAGTGGCAAGATAGTATCCAGTTTGTTTTTTTCTATCACAAGATCAGCCCTGTTCGACTTGAAAAGAACGGCGGGTCTTCCTTCGTACTCGACGACAGTTGCATCGAGTTCGCTGTAGAAATCTTCTGTGATTCTCGTGTGGTGTCTATTCTCTGCCTTGTACACATATAGATCCACATAGCCATCTGTACTGGCGCTGACAAGATATTCCTTTGGCCGTATGTAGTCTATGCTGTATACTCTTTGAAAATTAGTAGTCAGATCCTCTTCTTCGAAGGTCGCATTTCTGAGATCAATTGTTCGGAGTATGACTACATCTCTTTTTTCGTATAACACGGTCAATTCTGGGTAGCTGGGATGCCAACAGATCAAAGGGTAGCTATAATCTGTTTCTTGGAGTATGTTTTTAGTGCCGCTTTTGAATAATACCTGTTCAGAACCATCATCCATATTTCTTATGATGACTTTACTTCTCCCTTTATCATGGACGATGTAGGCAAGGTTTTTTCCATCTGGACTTAGCTTAAAATCACTTATGGGAATTCCTTTTTTGTTTTTCAATTGGACCTTATTCAAGTCAGCCGTATGGGTCAGTTGGGAGTTTTCCGTTGCGTAATTTTTGTCATAAAATACTAACCAGTTCAGCTTAATATTAGAATAACTGACTCCTGTGATGAAAAGAAAACTATTTTCTAGACTTCTGCTGATCCTAGCTAAGTAAATAATATTGGCAATAGCCGCACTTCCAAAAGTCTTCTCTATGTAATGCCACATACTATGTCCTGCGACTCTAGGATGAATTTCGGCAAGTTTTTCGAAGTCCTTGAACTCCTCACTTGACCAGAGATCTCTTAATTCATCATCTATCAGGTAATCCCACTCACTACCCGCATAAGCAGAAATCCCTTCTAGAAACCACGGTGGAAGATTCAACAGTAAAGCGTTCTGTACAATTTCTTGCAAACTGGTCCCGAAAAGAATTGAATTCATGTATATGGTGGCAACTCCTCGTCGTATCTGTTCTCTGAGATGCTGATGATCACCATTAAAGTAGACCATCATTTTTTCCCCGCTGACTATAGTCTGATCATTCTTACTTATGAAAGACTCCTCTAGTCCGATGTTAGATTGTTTCTGATCACTGAGATCCGTGTATACGACGATTTCAATTTTTTCACTTAAGGTATGTTCCAGTATTTTCTGGATTTCATCGTGATCCAGTTCTGCCATTTGTACCACAGACTGAGCAATATTCCTGGACTTGCCATACCAGTAAGTCATGAAATTTTCTGTCTCATAACGGGTCCAGTTGAGCTGGTCATTATGATATTGTACTCTGTTCTTACCGAAAGGAGTGACGATTGACTGAGCATTTGTGGTAATAGGTGTTATCAAGAAAATAGCGGCCAGCAGAATAAATGATGTAATTCTCACTATAGACCAGGTGTATCGCCTTAATCGACTACAAGATGGATATGGAACAAGTCGGGGGGTAAAAAGACTCATAACTGAAAAATAACAATTTTTGAGCTCTATTGCTTTCAATGAATCCAATACTATTAGCACATTTTGTGCTTTTACCAATTAGCGTAATTTTGAGTATGGAATTAGCAGTTTTTGTTTTCAGTGATTGGTCTGAGAATACCTATATTTTATATGACTCAACTGGTGAATGTTGTATAGTGGATCCTGGATGCTCTACAGCTCAGGAGAAAACCAGATTGACTGAATTCATCACGGCAAAAGGACTGAAACCCGTAAAATTGGTCAATACGCATTGTCATATAGATCACGTACTAGGCAATAGACATGTTTCTGATACTTATGATTTACCCTTGGTTTCGCATAAGGGGGAACAAGTCGTATTGGGTAGTATGAGTGATGTGGCTAGAATTTACAATATGCCTTATACGCCGTCTCCTGACATTACAGAATTCTTGGACGAAGGAGATATTCTGGAATTCGGAGAGACCAAGCTAGAGGTTCTTTTTACTCCAGGGCACTCGCCAGCCAGTATTTCTTTTTTTCACAGGCCTAGTATGCAATTAATAGGAGGTGATGTGCTATTTGATGGAAGTATAGGAAGAACGGATCTGCCCGGAGCGGATCACGCTACACTTATAGCCAGCATCAAGAACAAGTTGTTTCCTCTAGGAGATGGAGTCAAGGTTTATTCAGGCCATGGTCCTGCAACGACAATAGGTAAAGAAAGAAGAACAAATCCATTTTTGGTTTAAAAGCATCAGCTGTTCATGCCGAAAGAAATTTTCAATAAATTATTAGTGGATTTATTAGTCAGACGACCTGGACTTGAGTCCTCCTCCGCTCAGATCAGAACTGCTTATGAGTTACTCAAAACCGGTTATGACGCTGATAAGAAATTATTGATATGTGGCAATGGCGGGAGTGCAGCGGATTGTGATCACATCGTAACGGAATTAATGAATCGTTTTGCTTTCAAAAGGGCATTACCTGCTACAGTCAAAGCTCAACTCAATGCTGGCCCCAATGGCTCCCTGCTGGTAGAGCAATTGCAGCCTGGTCTACCCGCTATATCGCTGGTCAGTCAATCAGGGCTCATAACTGCGATCAGTAACGATCTGGATCCTGCACTGATATTCGCTCAACAAATTATGGGGTATGGAAATATGGGTGATGTGTTGCTTGCAATTTCGACTTCTGGTAATTCCAAGAATATTCTGTTAGCTGTGGAAACGGCCAAAGCGCTGGGAATGCAGACTGTGGGCTTGTCGGGTAGACTAGGGGGTGAGCTGAAAAATCTCTGTGATATTACGATTACAGTAGACGCTGAGGATACCAAAGAAATACAGGAGCTGCACCTACCGGTTTACCACTTGATATGTCAGGCGCTGGAGAGCTATTATTTTGAGCAAGCTTGAGTTATTTCCTTCTGATGGTTTTGAGGTAGAGATTTTCCACTTTGGTTCTGGCCCAAGCTGTTTTTCTGAGAAAAGTAAGGCTGGATTTTATGGAGGGATTGCTTTTGAAGCAATTGATGTCGATTAGTTGACCTAGTTTTTTCCATCCGTGAACTTCCACCAAGTGCTCTAAGATGTCAGCGAGCTTTATGCCGTGTAATGGATTATTGGGTTGGGGGTTATCGCTGTTCATTTAATTGCCAGATCAAGAAAATATCTTCTTAGTACCTATTCTTATTACTGCAAACATGACCACAAGGATGACGATTATCCAGACAAAAGGGAGTGCAGAGAATATGAATAGATTCGTCTTTTCTATAAAAAAGAACAATACCATCACGCAAGCTATTATGGAAAGAAAACCTGTCATTTTACCAAAACCAGGTATGGCACTAAAAGGTACATTACGCTTAATGAGTAAGAGGGTGACGAACATGCTGAGGATCGGTAGGATATCTATCATGATATTGGTTTCATAGATGCTTCTTTTTTCAAACATCATATGATAGAGATTCAGTAAGATTGCAAATATGCCCGGAATAACTGATAGGTAAATAAGTGCGGTATAAAAGTAGCACCATGGACTATCATGACCTTCACCTTTGGCCATAATATTACCGAGTAAGGCGCTGAATGGTATTATCAGAAAGTAGAATACAGGATAAAACGGGTTATCACCAAACTGAGTAATCAAATCTCCTAAAGTCATACCTGACGATTTTCAAAATCCATACCTTTTTTGGACGGATTTGGTGTCAAAGGTATTAATAATGCAAACGGGATGACATAAGATGTTTTACCGTGCAGGGACATGACGTTTTCTCAAGTCCCAACCAATCTCACGATTATATTGCACAATTAGCTTATACGTTCATCATCAGCTTCACGGGATCTTCCAGTAGTTCTTTGACCTTAACCAGGAAAGTAACAGAATTCTTACCATCGATTACTCTGTGGTCATAAGATAGAGCCAGATACATCATAGGCTTGACCACCACTTCTCCATCTACTGCAATAGGTCTATTGATTATATTATGCATGCCGAGAATAGCGGATTGTGGCTTATTGAGTATCGGAGTACTCAGCATAGAGCCGAAGATTCCACCATTGGTAATGGAAAAAGTCCCACCTGACATTTCTTCCAAAGTCAATTTTCCAGATCGCGCCTTGCCTGCCAGTTCTTTGATTTTCAACTCGATGTCTGCAAAACCAAGAGATTCCACATTATGAACAGGAGGCACCACGAGTCCAGTGTCCGTGGAGATGGCGATAGAAATATCCACATAGTCATGATAGATAAGATGATCTTCATCCAGTCTGGCATTGACAGCTGGCATCTCCATGAGTACCTGCGCGCAGGCTTTGGAGAATAGGGACATGAAGCCCAATTTCACTCCGTATTTTTCTACAAATTTTTCTTGATATTTTTTTCTCAATGCAAAGATGGCTGACATATCTGCCTCATTAAAGGTGGTCAGCATTGCTGAGTTGTTCTTAGCATCTACTAGACGTGAAGCGATAGTCCTTCTCATTCTGCTCATCTTCTCCCTTCGCTCATTTCTACTGAAAGCTGCCATGTCACCCACGCCTAAGCCGGCAGCTGTCGCATCGCTTGCCGAAGGTTTAGTTGCTTTCGGAGCAGACTTGGTTGCGGCTACTCTTCTGCTGCCACTAGAGGTTGCTCGCTCTGCATCGGCTTTAGTTATTCTACCGTCTTTACCAGTACCTATAACTGAGCCAGGATCTATGCCTGCTTCAGCGAGGATCTTAGCGGCAGCTGGAGAAGGGTGACCTTTTGCATAGCTATCCTCTCCAGAGCTTGCTGCTACTGCTTCGGGAGTAGCAGGTGCAGGTGCTTTGGGTTCAGCTGCTTTTGTGGCTTTGCCGCTACTTGGGGCTGCTACGCTGGTGTCAATTTTGGCGACTAAGGCACCTATTTCCAGATCATCGTCTTCAGCAGCAACATAAGTCAGCTTACCAGAGGCTTCTGCAGGAAATTCCAAGGTGGCTTTGTCAGATTCAAACTCACATATGGGTTCATCTATATTGACATATTCTCCATCAGCCTTGAGCCATTGTGAGAGTGTAACTTCAGTTATGGATTCCCCTATGGCAGGGACTTTCATTTCTACGATGCTCATAGTTGTTAATTCGTTATGTGATAAAAGTATAGCAAATGGAGGAATAAGCAGGCCATTGTTTCAGTTGTTTGAAATATATTTTTAGGGCGCTCTAAAAATATATATGTCACACCGTGTACTTTTAATTCCTTAAGTAAGTTGCAGCCGAACTGAAAATTCTAAGCCTTCAATTATAATGTCGGCTTTGCAACTGAAAGCTGGCTATCTCATTAGTTTGTTGAATCCTTATAATTATAGGGTAGTCAGAATGTATTACAGAATTACAAATGCCTATGACATAGAAGAATTTTCCAGGGTTCAAGGGGTATACACAGAGCAAATTATTTTCCGTAACTGTAGAACACTGCGGGCCTGACTGTGGGCTGGTTAAGGCATACACATCATGACATCTGTGATTTTCAAATAGGATTTCTGCGGGCTATGGAGCTTTGATAACTCGAGGCAATCTTCCTCAGGATGCAGAAACTTTAAATAGAGGTTTGTGGTCAGAAAACATAGCACAGAGTGGCGGCTTTCAGCCCATTATTTTTATGTGGATTTATAGATGCTATTTCAGGAAAATTAGAAGAAGATATATTTTATTTTTTGTAGCGTAAGCTTCTGAAAGGTAGTGCTGTTTTTTGTTTGCTTGAGACAAAGCAGCAAAGTCCATCAGTGTTGAAGCTCTAAAAGAGCTATTTTTACTAAGAATGATTTAATAAAGAAACCAATGAGAATAATATATACGATTTCAGGCGTTTTGCTTTGTTTGGTTATGATTGGCCAGAATACTATTGGATTACTTTCCTATGTGCCAGCTAAATCTTATGATGGGTATAATTTGATTTATCCGCATAACCAGCCTACTGTTTATCTATTGGATAATTGTGGGGAGCTGGTTCATCAATGGGAGGATGAAACGAACTGGAGGGCAGGAAACACCGCTTACTTAACAGAAGATGGTTTACTGTATAAGACTAAGCGAGATGCCATTGTTATTAATGATGGCATATGGGCAGGTGGAGGCGGTGCGATATTGGAGATAAGAGACTGGGATAATAATTTGATTTGGGATTTCGAGATGAATGATTCTCTGTATAGACTACACCATGATTTTTCCATCACGCCAGAGGGTAATATAATAGCTTTAGCTTGGGAGTTGAAAACGACTGAGGAGTGCATTGCGGCAGGCAGAGACACTTCCACCCTCGCGCAAAAAGTGATGTGGCCTGATTGGATTTTTGAAATAAATCCTGATACGGATGAGATAGTTTGGGAATGGCATGCTTGGGATCATTTGATACAAGACTTTGATGTAAGCAAATCCAATTATGGTGTGATAGCGGATAATCCTGGCAGGATAGATGTGAATTATGGTCGAGTGGATGGTCATCCTGATTGGTTGCATGGTAATGCTTTGGATTACAATAAGGATTTGGGTCAAGTTATGTTGAGTGTACCCTATTTTAATGAAGCATGGATCATCGATCATACAACAACGACCGATGAAGCTGCCGGCAGTTTCGGAGGATTCAGTAATAAAGGCGGCGATCTTATGTTCCGATGGGGTAATCCCATTACATATGACCAAGGTGATTCAGTGGATCAGAAGTTTTTCTTTCAACATGATGCGCATTGGGTAGATGATTTTTTGGATATTTCTCATCCACATTATGGAAAGATAGCGGTGTTTAATAATCAGTTTGCAAGTGATTTTTCAGTAGCCAGTGTCATACGTCCACAATGGTCTATGTATGAATGGCGCTATGAGTTGGAACAAGATAGGTTTCTTCCTAATGATTATGATTTCAATATTGTGCATCCTGAACAGAATCGGTTGTGGTCTACAGGACTTTCCAGTGTTCAGTTTTTACCTAATGGGAATTCATTGATTACCTCAGGGAGGTTTGGATACAGTTTTGAAATGACACCAGATAATGAAATCGTATGGGAGTATGTCACACCTAGAATAGGACCTAATCCTGCTACACAAGGTGACAGCTTGATGATGAATCAAAATTTGACTTTCAGAATGGATAGATATCCTGTGGATTTTAAAGGCTTTGAAGGTCGCGACTTGAGTTCTAAAGGATGGATAGAGTTAGAGCCGGATTCTGCCTATTGTGCTCAACTAGTCCCGACTTCAGAAATACTTGACAAAGAAACTTTTAAAGTTTTCCCTAATCCTGTTTCTGAAATGCTTACAATAGAGTGGGATGGAATGATGAAGGCCAATCTTACGATTTTCAATCTAGTGGGAGAGCGGGTAATGGAAATAAATGACATCTCTGGCGGAAGAAAATACCTCGACGTATCTTCTTTGGAATCCGGTGTTTACTTTGTAACAGTGGATGGCAAGTACGCGAGAAAAGTGATTATAAATAATTAGGCTTAGATGAAAAAAATCATTAATAGAATAACGCAAATTAATTGTGATTAGAATACTGATTCCCATACTTTATTATAGCTTTTTTGTAAGCTATTACTATACTAATTTTGACTGCGTATTTTAGAATTAATCAGTTAATAGCAGCTACACTCAGTACCACGATGTTCACTATATGAATAACGGTATATATTGTTTAAAGGTTGGGGGGTATTGAGTATGGAAAAAAAAGTGGTAGTTGGAAAAGATAATCCCGGCTGGACACTATTGTCAGAGATATTTTTTAAAAAATCAAGCCTGTTGAGTCAGCTGCATTTGAATTGATTTGGGAGTGGCATTTTAAAGATCATTTATTTTAAGATAGAGATCCAACTATCTCTAATTTTATAGTGGCTGGAACTGCTGTAGGTTAAGTGGATATTGACTATAACAATGGTTCGGTAGAGCATTATATAACGTGTCACAGTTCATCATCGCTAAATATTCACCTATGCTGATAGATCTGCCCCGCGCAACCATTTAGGGGGCCACCGCCGAGGGATGGATTAACAGCATTTGAAGATACAGAGCATTATCAGGTCACTAAAAGTTTTTTGAATCATCCGTATGCCTACCTGAAGCATCTAGAATAAGAAAGACTGGCGTTACAAGCAATCGCAGCCTTGAATAGGTTACGAAAAGAAGAGAAACGGATACTCAGTTGCTGCTCTCCCAGCTGTGTATTCAACTGTACGGAATTACTCAATGAAATTATAAATGCAAGTCCAAAACTCATAAATTTCTTCATTAAGCTTCACTGCACTTGAAATGAAAAACGGTTTGAAACTAAGTCATTTCCGGCACACCCTCCAGCCCCAGATACAATTCCTTCAACTGCTCCTCATCCACCGGGCTAGGTGCATCGATCATCATATCTCTACCGCTGTTATTTTTAGGGAACGCTATGAAATCCCTGATGGAATCCACCCCATTCATCACCGCATTCAATCTATCGAAGCCGAACGCTATACCTCCATGTGGCGGCGCCCCATATTCAAAAGCACCCAACAAAAAGCCGAACTGTGCCTCCGCTTCCTCAGGCGTGAAGCCTAGCAGCTTGAAGTTTTTGGATTGTAATTCTCTGTCGTGGATTCTGATAGAGCCACCACCTATCTCTACACCGTTAATGACAAGGTCATAGGCATCAGCCTTGAGTCTTTTCATGGCGTCGTGATCGCCATTCATCATATCAGCGATCTCATCTACCTTGGGAGAAGTGAAAGGGTGGTGCATCGCATGAAAACGTTCGGAATCCTCATCCCACTCTAGTAATGGAAAGTCAACAACCCATAAGGGTTTGAATACTTTAGGATCCATCAAGCCTAATCGTCTACCCATTTCCAGTCGCAGCTCGTTCATCTGCTTTTGAGTTTTTTCTTTTTCCCCACACAACACAAAAAGCATATCTCCTTTCACGGCTCCAGCTTTAGTCAGCCATCCCTTCAGGTCTTCGTCTGTGTAGAATTTACCTACGGTGGACTTGATAGAGTCATCTGCATTCCACTTGACATGGACGAGGCCTTTGCAACCTATCTGCGGTCGCTGTAACCATTCAGTAAGTTTCTTTAAATCTTTGTTGGAATATTGGTCTGCGCAGCCTTTGGCACAGATGGTGACGACATACTCTGCATTGTCAAATACTGGGAAATCTTTTCCTCTGGTCTGTTCCGTCAGCTCACAGAATTCCATACCGAATCGGACATCTGGTTTATCACTGCCATATCTTTCCATAGCCTCATCATAGGACATCTTTGGAAAATCTGAAAGCTCCACATCCAGCATAACCTTGAATAGATTCTTAGTCAATCCTTCAAAGGTGTCCAGGATTTCATCTCGTGTCACAAACGACATCTCGCAATCTATTTGAGTAAACTCAGGTTGTCTGTCCGCTCTCAAGTCCTCATCTCTATAGCACTTTACAATCTGAAAATACTTATCTAATCCACTCACCATCAATAACTGCTTGAATGTCTGCGGTGATTGTGGTAAAGC